>WNGB01002705.1_pt1 | contig 28435 bp, 24 predicted proteins | sample 5400681 | NCBI WGS metagenome assembly WNGB01 (sample SAMN13153367, study PRJNA577476) | soil metagenome | isolation source: 115 cm soil or saprolite under grassland replicate 2 | place: USA:California | collected 2016-06-15
TCTGGCGCTGCGCCGTGCAGCGCGTGATACCCACGGAGTGGCCTGGTCCACGGCGAATCTCGGTGTCATCGCGGCGATCCAGGGCGAGTATGCTGCTGCGCGCGCGTTTGAGGAGGAGCGTCTGGCGATCGAACGTGCACTCGACAATCGCCATGGTGTCGCCGATTCACTCGGCTTCCTTGGGATCCTCGCTCTTCGGCAGGGGGATATCGTGGAGGCCCACACCCAGCTCAACCGGAGCCTCGTATTGGAACGCATTACGGGCGATACGTTCATGATTGCGATCACGCTGCTGGCGCTCGGCGAGGTTCATCTTGCACAGTCCGAGCCCGAGTGGGCTGCAACGGTGCTGGAGGAGGCGCTCATCCGCTTTAACGATCTCAATGACCACCACCGTATGGCGCGTGTGTACGGGTTCCTCGCACAGACCGCGCTCGCTCGGGCAGACGAGCGCGGCGCCGTCTTTCTGGCGGGGGAGAGCATCCGACTCGCGCGCTCGGTTGACGATCATGGCGAGCTCAGCATCTGCCTCGCCGGCCTCGGCGACAGTGCAGCACGGCGTGGAATGCCCGTATGGGCGACGCGGCTGTGGGGCGCCGCCGCCGCCGAAAGTGAGGCGATGCAGTCGCAGCTTACGCCGATTGAGCCATCCGACCGCCCGCAGCTCGTCGCCGCCACCCGGGCTGCGCTCGGCCCGTCAGCCTTCGCGGCCGCATGGGCAACCGGACGCACGTTGACTCCAGAGGAGGCGCTGGTTGCATCCGCCGCTGACTCGGCGCCGCAGCGTGCTGCCGATGCTCCGGTGCAACGCCCTGCCGGACTGACCGCACGCGAGTTCGAGGTGCTGCAGCTGATCGCCGAGGGGCTCTCCAATGCTCAGATCGCGGAGCGATTGGCCATCAGCATCCCCACGGTCAAGACCTACCTCAGCGCCATCTACGATAAGCTCGGCGTTTCATCGCGCACCGCCGCGATGCGCTACGCGATCGACCATCGCCTCTAGCACAACCTCGCACGCAGCCCGAGCTCATCCTTTTAAATGAGATCGAGCTGCGTGCGAGGTTGCCCGAATCACTAACCTTTTCCCGATGGTGCCTACATCTGTGGTGTGCTAGTCTTTCCACAGCCAACCAGTTGCGCAATCGATTTTCCAGCTTTCCTAGCGAGCGACAGGATCAGCATATGGCAGCGACCATGCAGGATGTTGCGGCCCGCGCCGGCGTCTCGAAGTCAACCGTCTCGCACGTGCTCAACCGCACCCGTTTCGTCGAGCTGGAGACCGAAGCGCGCGTGCGTCAGGCCATACAGGAGCTTGGGTACCGGCCAAACCTGTTCGCGCGCAGCCTGCGCCGCCGGGAGACGAGCACGATCGGCCTTATGGTGCCACACATCGCGAGCCCGTTTTGGTTCCAACTCGTGTGCACAGTGGAGCATACGGTGAGTGCCAGCGGGTACTACCTGCTGCTCGGCAACTCAAACTGGTTCACCGACCAGGAACGCAACTGGGTGGACATGCTGCTGGCGAAGCAGCTTGATGGCATTGTGCTCGCGCTCGCACACGTGAACGATGCGGATCTGAGCGAAGTAATCGCAGCCGAGGTGCCGGTGGTGCTAATCAACGAGATAGCGGGTGGCTTTCCGGTCAGTACCGTCGTGGTTGACGGGTATCGTGGTGGCTACCTGGCAGGTGAGTACCTGGCGCGGCTCGGTCATCGACGAGCGGGCTGTATCACGTCGCCGAGCGGCAGCAAGGCGTGCGTACGTGCGGCCGGTTTTCGTCAGGCGTTTGCGGACGCCGGCGTGCCCCTGCCAGATGCCGCGTTCGTCACTGGAGACTTCGAGTTCGAGAGTGGCGTCACAGGCATCCAGGAACTGCTGCAGCGTGACCCGGAGCTGACGGCGGTGTTCGCCGCCAATGACGCTATGGCGATGGGTGTGCTCAAGCAGTTGTACCGCATGCGGCGGCGCGTCCCGGAGGACATTTCGGTGGTGGGCTTCGACAACATCAGTGGCACCACGGCGATCACGCCTGAGATCACTACTGTGGCCCAGCCGATCAATGAGATCGGCGCGGCGGTGATGCGACTGCTCATCGACCAGATCACCCACCGCTGCATTGATCCGCAGACAGTGGTACTCCAGCCAACCCTGGTTGAGCGCGAGAGCTGCCGTGCGATAACAAGACCATTATGCTAAAGCAGAAACTGAACGGGAGACCCAGCTCAGTGGAGCTCGTGACCTCTCGCAATGGTACGCCTGCTTCCCGAAAGGCAATACTGACCGAAGGAGGCCATTCATGACGCTTCAAGCTGTTAAAACTGCGATTATCGGCTGTGGCAACATCAGCAGCATCTACCTGCAAAATTGCCCGACCTGGGAGAGCCTCGACGTGGTGGCGTGTGCAGATCTCGACCTGCAGCGCGCTGAGAGCCAGGCCGCGAAATTCAATATTCCGCGCGCCCTCACCGTCGACGAAGTGCTGGCCGACCCAGCGATCGAGCTGATCGTCAACCTAACCATCCCGGCTGCACACAGTACCGTCGGGCTCGCTGCGCTGCGCGCCGGCAAGTCGGTCTACAATGAGAAGCCACTCGCAATTACACGTGAGGATGCTCGGCTAATGCTGGATGAGGCGCGCGCGCGCGGATTGCACGTGGGCGGCGCACCAGACACGTTTCTCGGTGGCGGGCTTCAGACTGCCCGCCAGCTGATCGACGCTGGCGCGATCGGTCAGCCAGTTGGTGCTACTGCGTTTATGTTGATTCAAGGACCCGAAGCCTGGCACCCGGATCCCGGATTTCTCTTTAAGGTCGGCGCAGGCCCACTGTTTGATGTCGGTCCGTACTATCTGACTGCGCTGATCGCGATGTTGGGACCGATCGGCCGCGCGACCGGCTCGGGACGAATCACATATCCAGATCGTACTATTGGCAGTGGGCCTAAGCGTAGCACAAAGATACCCGTCGAAACACCCACACATATCGCCAGCCTGCTTGACTTCGTCAGCGGGCCGATTGCAACGCTGGTGATGAGCTTTGATGTGTCGGTGACGGCAGGAGCGGCAATCGACCTGTATGGCATAGGTGGGGCCTTATTCGAAATCTATGGTACCGAAGGCACCGTCAGCTTGCCCGACCCCAATACGTTCGCTGGCCCAGTGCGCGTGCGTCGAATTGGCGAGACGGAGTGGCGCGACATACCATTGACCCACGCGCACACCGAGAACAGCCGTGGTATCGGCGTCGCAGATTTGGCGGAAGCGATTCGGAGGGGCCGGCCGCATCGCGCCAACGGCCACCTGGGTCTGCATGTGCTCGACGCGATGCACGCTGTCCTCGAAGCCTCCGAAACCGGGAGACACATCAAACTGACGAGCACCTGCGATCGGCCTGCACCACTGCCTGCCGGACTAGCCGAGCGCGCGCTGGACGCGTGAGCAACGATGCAGGGAGGGTTGGCGCCAGCGCACCACCTACCTGAGCGCCGAAGGCCTCCCGCTGATCCAGCGCGGTGAGTACCCGGGCGGCCGGTATGTCTACTTCGACAGCGTCGCACAGCCGGGAGCAATCTTGGAGCTCCTAGAGAACGACTGATGCGAGAGGAGCAAAATCAATGAGTGAACAAACGAGCGACCGCAGCCCCGTGACACGCGACATCGACAAGCTGCTGGACCAGCTGACCCTCGCCGAGCAGGTCGCCCTGCTCGGCGGCGCGGACTTCTGGACTACGGTGCCGATCCCGCACCTGAACATCCCGGCTCTCAAGGTCACTGATGGGCCTGCCGGGGCCCGCGGCGGCGGCGCCCTGGTCGGCGGCAAGCATACTGCCGCGTTCCCCGTCGGCATCAGCCTCGGCGCCAGCTGGAACGTGGAGTTGCTGCGCGAGGTCGGCCGGCTGCTCGCGCGTGAGGCCCAGGATAAGGGCGCCGGGGTGCTGCTGGCACCCACCGTGAACCTGTTCCGCAGCTCGCTGAACGGCCGTAACTTCGAGGGCTACGCCGAAGACCCCATCCTGGCCGGAAAGCTCGCCGTCGCCTACATCCAGGGCCTCCAGGCCGCCGGAGTGGCCGCGACGGTCAAGCACTTCGCCGGCAATGAGTCCGAATATCAGCGTGGCACGATCAGCAGTGACATCCCTCCACGCGTGTTCCGCGAGCTCTACCTCCTGCCCTTCGAGCTGGCCGTCAAGGAGGGCGGCAGCTGGACGGTCATGAGCTCGTACAACCGCATCGACAGCACCTACGCCGGCGAGCACCCTTGGCTGCTGACCGACCTGCTGCGTGGCGAGTGGGGCTTCGACGGGCTGGTGATGAGCGATTGGGGCGGCACCCACTCGGCGGGGCAGAGCGTGCGTGCCGGCCTCGACCTGGAGATGCCCGGCCCCGCGAAGGCTCGCGCTGGCCTCCTGGTCGAGGCCGAGGCCGACGAGACGGTGCGTGCCGCCGTGCGCCAGGCGGCCAGGAATGTTCTGCGGTTGATTGAGCGCACTGGCACCTTCGAGCGCCCGCGCGACGTGAGCCTGGAAGCCGAGCGCGACGAAGAGTACGCCGACACGCGCGCGCTGATCCGCCGCGCCGGCGCTGAGGGTACAGTGCTGCTGAAGAACGCGGGCGACCTGCTGCCGCTCCCCGCCGGTGCCACGATTGCGGTGGTCGGGCCGAACGCCGCCGCAGCCCAGGTCATGGGTGGCGGCAGCGCCCAGATCAACGCCCATCGCAAGGTCTCACCACTCGATGGGCTACGCGAGGCCCTCGGGGCAGAGCGGGTCAGCTACGCGCCGGGATGCGAGAACGACAGGCTGCTGCCCATCTTCCTCTCACCGCTCCAGGTCGAGTACCGCGCCGCGGACAGCGACGCCGTGCTCCTGCGTGAGGAGCGCCCCTTCGGCGAAGTGATGTGGTTCCACCCGCCCGAGGGTGTCCCCGCAGATTTCCGCGCCCGCCTCACCGGCATGCTCGCCGTCGCCGAGGCGGGCCCGTACGAGCTCAGCGTGGCCAGCGCTGGTCTGAGCCGCCTCAGCCTCGACGGCGAGCTGCTGATCGACAACTGGGATCAGTTCCAGCCCGGCGACACCTACTTCGGCTTCGGCAGCGAGGAGCTGCGCGCCCACTGGGATCTGGACGCCGGCGCGCGCGAGGTGGTGATCGAGTTCACGCCGCACCGCGTGGAGGTGGGAATCGCCGCAATCAGCGCCCTGCGCTTCGGCTTCCGCAAGCCACTGCCGGAGGGCAGTGTCGAGGAGGCGGCGCGGGTGGCCGCGGCGGCCGACTACGCCGTGGTCTGTGTGGGCACGAATGGCGACTGGGAAACCGAGGGCCTGGATCGCTGGGGCCTCACACTGCCTGGCCGCCAGGACGAGCTGGTGCGCGCGGTGGCGGCGGCGAACCCGAACACGGTTGTGCTGCTCCAGACGGGCGGCCCGGTGCTGATGCCCTGGCTCGACGATGTGCCGGCAGTGCTGCAGGCGTGGTTCCCGGGGCAGGAGGCCGGCGACGCGATCGCCGACGTGCTGACTGGCGTGGCCGAGCCGGGCGGGCGGCTGCCGCAGACTTTCCCGGCCCGCCAGGAGGACGACCCGACCCACCCCGAGACGCGGGACCGCCAGTACCCCGGCGAGGACGGCCACGTCGAGTACCGCGAGGGGCTGTACATCGGCTACCGCCACGTCGAGCGCGCTGGGCTGACCCCGCTCTTCCCTTTCGGCTTCGGGCTCTCGTACACCACCTTTGCACTGGGCGAGCCACGCGCGAGCGCGGCGGCACTCCGGTCGGGCGGGACGCTGACGGTCAGCGTCCCGGTGACAAACACCGGCGCGCGGGAAGGGCAGGCGGTTGTGCAGCTCTATGTGCGCGACGTCGAGGCTGCGGTCGAGCGGCCGGCGAAAGAGCTGAAAGCCTTCGCCAAGCTCACGCTGGAGCCGGGGGCGACGGGCGAGGCCGCCCTGACGCTGGACATGCGTTCGCTGGCGTACTACGACGAGGCGCGCCAGGCCTGGGTTGCCGACGCAGGCGACTTCGAACTGCTGATCGGCACCAGCAGCGTCGACCTGCCGCGGACGCTGCTGGTGCGGCTCACCGCAGAGTGGACCCAAGCGGCGAGCGCCGGCAGCAACGCTCCCCTCGTGGCACAACAGTAACCGCACTGAACCAACCCTGTGAGCGGCGGTTTCGCCGCTCACAGCCCGGGGAATAACCACATTCCGTGACAAGCGCCGTATCACATGTGTTCAGGAGGACCATTACACACGATGGCAGAAACCAGAATGATTACCCAACTGTGCATCGTCGTTCGTGATGTCAGGCAGGCAAACGCGAATTGGGCCAGAATCCTTGGCGTTCCGGAAGCAACCATTGTCACCATCTTCCCGGATGGCATTCTGCACTATACACAGGGCAAAGCGGCAGACTACAAAGACTGCCAGGTTGCTCTCTACCGACTTGATCATATTGTCCTAGAATTGATTCAGCCGGGAACGACCCCCAGTCCATGGAAATCATTTCTGGAAAGAAATGGCCAGGGCGTTTTTCACTTCTGCACGCTTGTCAACAACCGGAACGATTTTCAACAACGGCTCACTGCCATCGGCGTCGATCTCCCCTACCATATCGGATATCATCCAGGCGGATCGTACAGCTATGTTGACTCACGCGAACAGTTGGGGGTAGAACTCAGTGTGAATCATCAGGCGGATAACACCGACGTGATCCAGAAACTCCTGAATGGCATGTCCCTTCCTCTGGATGAGCTGCGATAAAAGATTGGAGACAAAAGCACATGGATATCAACGCATTAAGGCAATTGATTGCAGAACGCGATTCGATCAGTATTTTAGAAACGATCGATGTCCACACCGGGATCAGGTCCGTTCTCAAGGAGTTTGACTACGTGATTGAAGCGCCCAACTGGACGCAGGATGGCTGCTCTTTGGTGTATAACAGCCGGGGACATATGTACACATATGCGCTGGCAACTGGTGAAATCAAGGAAATTGACACCGGTTTTGCCATTGATTGCAATAACGACCATGTGCTCTCGCCGGATAACGCGCAGATTGCTGTCAGCCATTTTACGAACGAGGACGCAACCTCACGGATCTATATCCTACCGATCCGTGGCGGGAGCCCAGTGTTGGTGACTGAAAACGGCCCCAGCTATCTGCATGGCTGGTCGCCGGACGGCCAGCGCCTGGCCTATTGTGCCGAGCGCGGCGGCCAGTACGATATTTACTCCATCTCTGTCAACGGCGGCCCAGAAACGCAGCTCACCGATATGCCGGGCCTCGATGATGGGCCCGAATATGCTCCTGATGGCAACACGATCTGGTTCAACTCTACCCGAACGGGATTGATGCAAGTCTGGCGTATGGACGTGGATGGCTCTAACCCGGTTCACGTGGTAAACGAGGATGCCAACTGCTGGTTCCCGCACGTTTCACCCAACGGCGAGTGGGTTGTGTACATCACCTACGATAAAAACGATGTCCGTCCGGGCGAGCACCCGGCCAACAAGCATGTTGCGTTGCGTCTCGTCCCGGCCGAAGGGGGAGAATCAAAGCCGATTGCGACGTTATTTGGCGGGCAGGGAACGATCAATGTCAACTCCTGGTCGCCGGATAATCGCACGATTGCCTTTGTTTCCTATCGACTCAAACAATAAGCCTGGGAACGCTTACGACTAACCTTTTTTGAGTTCGTTGAAGCAATCGGAAGAGCTCTGTCGTCAGAATCAGGGATTGCCTACGGCACTTCTCCGGCCTGTTGATGCAATCGCTGCCCTCTCATAAAGTTGAAAGGTAATACCAAAAAAAAGGTGGCACGCTCGTGTTCCCCGAACCACACAGGCCCTCGGCTATATCCGTGCTGTGCCGCTGCTGATAGCTAGTATGATCGCGGATAGCCTGGATAGCGATGATGTTCAGCCGAACCTTCGCCGCTGAAACCGCGCCCCAGCCCGGGCGCGGGCGATGGGCTACCTGCTCGTGTTCCAGGGACTCATGGCTGCGAGGGCAGCTTCGTGTGGGGCGCGCTGACCGAGCGATTAGGCAAGCGAGCTACCCTTTCCGTTGCCACGGTGTCGTCGGTCTGTGGGCTGGCGACCCTGTGGCGTTGGCCGCTGCATGCGGTTCAGCATTTCGACCTGTCGGCCTTCCAGCAGTGAGCCGATCCCATACTGGTCCGTATCCTGAACCCGGAGGACGGGCCGGTGCTGATCGCGGTTGAATAGCGGGTTTCCACCGAGCGGGCGAGCGATTTCTCGCCCGGAAGCTGTTGCACCGCACCTGGGAGCGTGCGACCAAACGCCAGATCGTTCGTCTGACTCCTGGCCAGGTGCGCCCCAGTCCCGTATGGCGCTGACCGCCACCTCCACGCCCTGCCTGCATCATAACACGTCAGGATGACCCAGGACCAGCCCATCGGATCAGCGGCCGACACCAGTTATGACGGCGTCCCGCACCCGGGCAACATCGCGCATTGGCGGTGCGCCGAAGAGCCGCTTATACTCGCGGGTAAAGTACGAGGCATCGTCATACCCGACGCGCGAGCCGGCACTCGCCGCATCAAGGTGCTCGCCGAGCATCAGCCGGCGGGCCTCCTGCAACCGCAACTGCTTCTGGAACTGCCCAGGGCTCATCGCCGTGACCGCCTTGAAGTGATAGTGGAAGCCCGACACACTCATCCCCACTGCCTGCGCGAGCTCCTCAATCCGCAGCGGCTGGTTGAAGTCGTTCCGGATCCGCTCGATCGCCTCGGCGACGCGCTGCGTGGCGCCCCCCAGCACCGCGATCTGGCGCAGCCGATCGCCCTGCGCACCCATGAGGAGCCGGTAGATGATTTCCCGCGTGATCAGCGGTGCCAGGAAGCGTGCGTCAGCCGGGGTATCCAGCAGCCGGACGAGCCGCACCACGTCATCTAGCAGGCTAGCATCCAGCGGGCTCACGGCGAGCGCACGCACGGCGGCATGGCTGCGCGGCGCGGGCTGCCGGGCCTCGACCATAACCGAGCCGACTAGGGTCGGGTCGAACTGAAGGCGGAGGCTCAGATAGGGGCGCGCTGGCGACGCGTCTATGATCTGCCCCGTGCAGGGGATCTCCGCCGTGGCGAGCAGGTAGTGGGCTGGGTCGTATCGGAGGCGTTGGTCGCCCAGGAGTACCACCTTGCTGCCCTGCGCAATCACGCAGAAGGACGGCTCGATCACGCCGTGCACTGGCTCCGTCGGCACCGAGGCACGCTGGAGGTACAGCCCCTTCAGCGGCTCCACCATCCCATCGCGCGGGACGGCCTGCGTGATCCGCTCGACCAGTTCGTCACGGTTCACCTGCGCCCGCTGCGCCGCGCGTGCTGCCTGTGGGTGGTCGATCGTCTCCATCGTTTCCCTCTCACGCGTTCTAGGTGCCCCACTCCAGACTGTGGAGCATTATCCAAGAATACTGGAGAATTATTCTACCACAATTGGCGCATATATCCTATACTACGCGTCAGGGCGAGGAAACATATTGAATGTATACTCCAGCAGGATGGATTATTGGAGGATAATCCATCCGACCGATGGCCGAGAACAAATCGTGCACATGATCGATCATAAGACCAACCGGTGCCCTGCATCTGCGGTGCAGACGCCTCAAGGAGGAATAATGACAGCCAAGAAGGTATGGTTCATTACCGGCGCCGGGCGGGGCATGGGCGTGGACATCGCCAAGGCCGCCCTCGCCGCCGGCAACACGGTTGTGGCCACCGGTCGCAACACCGACACCGTGGCCAAGGCGGTCGGCCAGGCGGACGATCTCCTGGTCGTCAAGCTCGACATCACCGACCCTGCCAGCGCCCAGGCCGCCGTGCAGGCCGCCGTCGAGCGGTTCGGACGGATTGACGTGCTGGTCAACAACGCGGGCAATTTCATCGCCGGGTTCTTCGAGGAGATAACCCCCGAGGACTACCGGGCGCAGCTTGAGACCAATCTGTTCGGTCCACTGAACATCACGCGCGCGGTGTTGCCGATCATGCGGTCTCAGCGCTCGGGGCTGGTGGTGACTATGAGTTCCACCGCCGGCCTGGTCGGGCAAGAGTTCTGCACCGCCTACGCCGCGTCGAAGTTCGCCCTGGAGGGCTGGAGCGAGTCGCTGACCCCCGAGGTCGCGCCGTTCGGCATTCGCACGCTGCTCGTCGAGCCGGGCTTCTTCCGCACCGCGCTGCTCAGCCCGGAGTCCACCAGCTACGCTGAGCCGACGATCGCGGATTACGCCGAGCGCACGGTGCAGACCGTCACCGCCTGGCAGGGCATGAACGGCCTCCAGGGCGGCGACCCCGCCAAGCTCGCCAGGGCGCTGGTCCAGCTGGTCGGCCAGGACGAGCCGCCGCTGCGCTGGGTCGCCGGCGCCGACGCGGTGGCCACCGCCGAGCAGAAGGCCACGACCCTGCTCGCCCAGGCCGACACGTACCGGGAGTTGTCCTCGTCGCTCGCGCACGACGACGCCACATAGGGCTTCTCAGAGCGGCTGGTCATCCGAACCACTTGAAGGGAGCGGTGCCGCGCGCCAATAAAACCAAGTATACAGAAAAGAAAGAACGAGCACAATGAACCTTGTGTATGATTTCACAGGCCAGGTTGCCCTGGTCACCGGCGCAAGCTCCGGCATTGGGCTCGCGACCGCGAAGGCGTTCGCCGAGGCGGGCGCCGCCGTCGTGCTCGTCGACATCAACGAGACCGCGCTGCGCGCCGCGACCGAGGAGCTGACCTCGGCGGGGCGCCGGGCGATTGGCGTCACCTGCGACGTAGCGGACGAAGCGCAGGCCGCCGCCATGGTCGAGCGCGCTGTCGCTACCTTCGGTCGATTGGACATGGCGTTCAACAATGCCGGTATCCTCGGCCCGGTAGGCGATCTGACCGATGAAACGGCACAGGCCTTCGATGCTGTGACCGCCGTCAATCTGCGCGGTGTCTGGAGCTGCATGAAACACGAGCTGCTCCAGATGCGCAGCCAGGGCAGCGGGGCGATCGTCAACTGTTCCTCGCTTGGAGGGCTTGTCGGCCAGGCAGGCCGGGCGGCCTATCACGCAGCCAAGCATGGCGTGATAGGGCTGACCAAGAGCGCCGCCATGGACTATGCGCCGCGTGGCATTCGGATCAATGCGGTGTGCCCCGGCGTGATCGATACACCCATGGGTGGGGGAATAGCGCCTGACGCCATGAAGGAGATCATGCGCGATCAGCCAATCGCCCGGCTGGGCCGCCCCGACGAGATCGCCGCGGCGGTGCTCTGGCTCTGTAGTCCTGGCGCCAGCTTTGTGCTCGGCGTGGCCCTGCCGGTTGACGGCGGCTTTACGGCGCATTGATGCCATTGAACGCACACCGGACGAACCCTCACACATGTATCAGGAAGAGGCCCATCTATGACTACTTGGACAAGCGACGAGCTCACCACGATCGGGGGAGTAGAAGAGGTGCAGATCGCGTCACTGCGGCGCGATGGCACGCGAACAAACCTAGTGACGATCTGGGTCGTTCGCAATGGCGACGACCTGTACGTCCGCTCCGTGAACGGGCGCACCGGTGCCTGGTTCCGTGGCACGCAGGCACGCCACGAAGGTTGGATCTGGGCTGGCAGCGTCCAGAAGGACGTCACCTTCGTAGAGGAGGCTGCCTCAACGATCAATGACCAGATCGACGCCGCCTACCGGAGCAAGTATCGCCGCTACGCAGCAAACATCATCAGTTCCGTTGTGAGTCTTGAGGCACGATCCGCGACCATCAAACTGGTGCCGCGCACAACAACGTAACTCCTGATGGAAGCTGAAAGAAGGCACGAGGACACACGGTAGTGAAGATACGGTAAGGTGGTCGTGATCACTGGGCAAGCAGCGACTGGGCGAGGCGACCACCCGGCTGCTCTCAGCCCAGGGTGCGCGGCATGTCGAGCGCAACGTAAGGCAGTTAGTAACGGCGTCAGTGGCAGCCGAACCGAACGTAGCGATATCTGCATCGAGCACCACCATCGCATGACTTTGGTATCGTGACAATGACCAGCCTGTGAACAGAGGCTAGCGGCAGCGCTCATGAACAATAGCGCACAATATCGATAGCGAAGGCAAGAAAGCGCAATAAGGGCAGGAATTTGTGGCTGCAACATTGAAGCAGCTACAAGCTCCTGCCCTTTTGTAATCACCAATTTCCAGCTCACGAACGATAGAGTGCGCTATAGTGCTTTAGACAGCAGTAAAGCGATATCAATCCTTGTCTCAGCCGTTTGGATAGTGACGACACCACGCCTCTGTCCTGGCAATGATCTGCTCCAGAGCGGAGTCGCCCGGCTCCTCGAGCAGTTTCGTGCCAATCTGCGTCATCTCAAGCGATCAGCTCCCTCGGTTCGCCTGCGTTTCTGAATGAATGCCACGCTCATTTTGTGAACAGGATTCGCATTGGTCGTGATTTCCCGACGATACATACAGAAACGCCTCAGGCGCGGCCCCATTGCTGCTAACCATTCTCGTGTCAACGCCGGCACACAGAACGCGTTGTTATCGGCATGATTGTTCTGGTCAATGCAAGTGCCACCCACCACATCATCGTTGCGGACGCAGCATTTCGGAGGATTTGGCAACAACATTGCACAATTGGGCAAACACTGCAAGCGCCAACGAACTATACTGGAGCGGGTTTCAGCGGACGGTCGGAAGCGCGCTGTCGTTGGCGCGGGAGTGACTACCATGCCCACGATCGAGTACTGGAAACGAACGCCTGACATGCTGAACCAGCGTTGAGCACTCGTTGCATGGCCAGCCCGACAGCGGGCCGAAGATACGGAGAACGACGATGGCACCCAATGAACGCGCGCAAAAGAACCACGACGAGTTGTTTCCCGGCCACGTCTCCACCCTGGCGGTGACCGATCCCGAGCTGATTGAGACCTTCGATAACTTCGCCTTTGACGAGGTGCTGCGTGACAGCACGCTGGACGCGCGCACCCGGCTGATGGTTCAGCTCGCGTCGATGATCGCCTCCCAGGCGCTGCGCGAGTACCGCGTCATGCTCGGCGCAGCGCTCAACGTTGGGGTGACGCCGATCGAGATCAAGGAGATTGTCTACCAGGCGGTGCCGTATGTCGGCATGGCCAAGGTCTTCGACTTCATCCACGCGACGAACGAGGTGCTCACCGAGCGGGGTGTCGCACTGCCCCTGCCGGGTCAATCTACCACTACGCCCGCGACCCGCGCCGCGCAGGGCCTGGCGGTTCAGCAGCAGATCGTCGGGAGCGCTGGCGTCGAGAAACTCCACGCCTCCGCGCCGGCCGATCAGCAGCACATCCAGCGCTTTTTGTCGGCCAACTGCTTCGGCGACCACCTCACCCGCGGCGGCATCGATCTGCCCACACGCGAGTTGCTCACCTTCAGCATGCTCGTGGCGCTCGGCGGATGCGACGCGCAGGTCAAGGGTCATGTCGCCGCGAACCTGCGTGTGGGCAACGATCGCGCCCGGCTGATCGATGTCGTGACCCAGCTACTGCCGTTCATCGGCTATCCGCGCACGCTGAACGGGTTGCGGGCGATCGACGAGGTCACCGCGTCGTAAGAATGGTGGTTCGGCGACGCCGGACAGCTGGACGATGGCACTACTGAGAGGAGCATGGACGATGGCACAGCGCACATGGTTGATCACGGGCGTCAGCAGCGGGTTCGGCCGCGAGCTGACTGAGCAGCTGCTCGCGCAGGGCGACCACGTCGTCGGAACCATTCGCGATACCAGCAAGGTCGCTGATCTGCGCGCGCAGTATCCCGCGACGTTCCGCGCCGAGGTGCTCGACGTGACCGACACGCCGGCGATTCATGACGTGGTCGAGCGCGCGTTCGCACAGCTCGGACGGATCGACGTGATCATCAGCAACGCCGGCTACGGCCTGTTCGGCGCCGCGGAGGAGCTCACCGACACGCAGGTCGAGCAGATCGTCGCAACCAACCTGGTCGGGCCGATCCAGCTCATCCGTGCCGCGCTGCCGCACCTGCGCGCCCAGGGCGGCGGGCGCGTCATCCAGATCTCGTCCTACGGCGGGCAGGTCGCCGTCGCCGGGAACTCGCTGTACCACGCCACCAAGTGGGGCATCGAAGGCTTCGTCGAGTCGGTCGCCCAGGAAGTCGCCCCCTTCGCGATCGGCATGACGATCGTCGAGCCCGGCGGCGCGCGCACCGCGTTCCGCTACGGCAGCGCGCAGGTAGCGAAACTGATGCCGGAGTACGACGACAATCCGGCGCACGCCTTCCTGAAGATGCTGGATCCCAAGAACGGTCTGGCGCCCGGCGACCCGGCGCGCATGGCCGCGCGGATCATCCAGAGCGTCGATGTGGAGCCGGCACCGCTGCGCATGGTGCTTGGCGCACAGGCGCTCCAAAGCACCATGACGACGCTGCGTAAGCGGATCGCCAGCTTCGAAGCGCAGACGGAGCTGGCCGCGTCCACGGACTTCCCGCCCGGCGAGTGACCAGCACCGGCGGCGTGAGCTCGTACGAAATAGTCCCCAATCGGACATCTGACGAAAGAGGAGCAGATTGATGAGTCTTGAACAACGCACGCTTGGCCAGCAGGGCCTTGCGGTCTCGGCGATCGGTCTTGGCTGCATGGGCATGAGTCAGTCATACGGCACGCCCGAGGAGCGCGACGAGCGCGAGTCGATTGCCACCATTCACCGTGCGATCGAGCTCGGCTGCACGTTCCTCGATACGGCCGAGGTCTATGGCCCCTACGCCAACGAAGAGCTACTGGGCCGGGCGCTCAAGGACCGCCGTGATCAGGTGGTGCTGGCGACGAAATTCGGTATGCGCATCGAGCAGGGGAAGCGCGGAGGTCTCGACAGCCGGCCGGAGCACATTCGCCAGGTGGTCGAGGCCTCGCTGAAGCGGCTTCAGACTGACCGCATCGACCTGCTCTACCAGCATCGCGTCGACCCGGCGGTGCCGATCGAGGAGGTGGCGGGCACAGTGGGCGAGCTGGTACAGGCAGGCAAGGTGCGCTTCTTCGGCCTGTCTGAGGCGGGCGTCGCCAACATCCGGCGCGCCCACGCCGTCCACCCGGTTTCGGCGCTCCAGAGTGAGTACTCGCTGTGGGAGCGCAACCTGGAGGCGGATATTATCCCCGTGCTGCGCGCGCTTGGCATCGGCCTGGTGCCATTCGCGCCGCTTGGCCGCGGCTTTCTGACCGGCGAAGCCAAGCGCGCCGAGGAGTACCCTGAGGGCGACCACCGACGCGGCGACCCGCGCTATCAGGGCGAGAACTTCGACGCCAATGTGCGGTCGGCGGAGACGGTGCGCGAGGTGGCGCGGTCGCTCGGCGTCACGCCGGGGCAGGTTGCGATCGCCTGGTTGCTCCATCAAGGGCCGGACATTGTGCCAATCCCCGGCACCAAGCGCGTGAAATACCTGGAGGAGAACGTGGCTGCTGCTTCGATCGCACTCGACGCGTCGCAGATGCGCGCTCTCGACGAGGCGCTCGCCCCGGGGAAGGTTGCCGGACCGCGCTACAACCCGGCCACCATGGCCACGATCGATCGCTAACTGACGGCATCACCTGCGCCGCACCATGCAACGATGTGGCATCAGAAAGGGGCACAAGCCATGGCCAACCTACGATGGGGCATCAAGACGGTGCCGCAGCACACGACCTACGACGCGCTGCTGAAGGTCTGGCAGGATGCTGACCGAACGCCAGCGTTCGAGCACGCCTGGCTGTTCGACCACTTCGCGCCGATCCAGGGCAGCCTGGATGGCCCGTGCTTCGAGGGCTGGACGCTGCTAGCGGCGCTGGCGGCCCAGACGCAGCGCATCCGGCTCGGGCTGATGGTTGCCGGCAATACCTATCGTCATCCGGCGGTTCATGCCCATATGGCCGCCACCGTGGACGTCATCGCAAACGGTCGCCTCGATTTTGGCGTCGGTGCCGGCTGGAACGAGTACGAGCACACGAGTATGGGTATCCCGCTCTATGCGCCCGGCGAGCGCATCCGGCGCCTCGGCGAGGCCTGCGAGATCACCAAGCGGCTATGGACGCAGCACCTCGCCGATTTTGACGGGCGCTACTATCAGCTCAAGGATGCGCGCTGCGAGCCAAAGCCGATCCAGAAGCCCTACCCGCCATTTGTGATCGGCGGCGCCGGCGAGCAACTGACCCTGCGGGTGGTGGCGCAGTATGCCGACGTGTGGAACTCCATGCCCTCAGGCGCGGAGGAGTTCCAGCGCAAACTGCGCATCCTGCATGAGCACTGCGCTGCGGTCGGCCGCGACCCGGCCGAGATCGCATGTTCAGTGCAGACGCGGGTCACCTACGACGACCTACCGGCGACCGTCGCGACACTGCAGCCGCTCGTCGATGCCGGCGTGACACACCTGATCCTGATGCTGAATTATCCCTACCCTGAAGGAATTGTCACCCGGCTGGCCGACGAGGTGGTCGGGCGGGTCGGTTGACGAGCGGGCGACCTCCGGTAAGGCGTCTCATCGCTTTCAGATGAGGTAATGACGCTTTCCACCAGGGAAGCAGCCTACAGTATTGACCATCCACAGAGGTGAGAAAGGAGCACACACAATGCGGTGGGAAGAACTGACCGGCGATCGCTTCGCCGAAGCGGTTAAGGAGTGCGACGGTGTGTGTCTGATTGCGTTGTCGGTGATCGAGCGTCATGGCCACCACCTACCGCTCGGAACTGACATGTACATCGGGCGCGAGATGCTAACTCGCGCAGCGGCGATCGAACCGGCGATTGTCTTTCCTGATTATATCTTCACGCAGATCCCCGAGGTTCGCCACCGGGCAGGCACGATCAGCATCGACCCCGACCTGATGATCAAGTTGCTCGACAACGTATGCCGCGAGGTCGCGCGCAATGGGTTGAAGAAAGTCGTGCTGGTGAACTCGCACGGTGGCAACCATGGCCTGCTCGCGCTGTTCAATATGCTGCCGCTGTATGCCCCGCGCGACTATGTGATCTACATCGTCAATCCAACCAGCGTGTTGTTTGGCGGGGTCGATGTTCCCTGGGAGCGCGCGACTGAGGGCCATGCCGGACCAGGCGAGACGAGCTTAATCCTCAAGGTGCGGCCGGATCTCGTGCATATGGACACGGTGCTGGACGACGAGGGCAAGGCGCTCGGTCGTTTGCAAACACTGCGCGAGGCCGGCGTGCAGACCGGGGTCTGGTGGTACGCCGATTATCCCACCCATTACCAGGGTGAGGCACGCAGCGCAACTGCTGACGCTGGTGATCGGATTTTCGACGCGTTTGCCGACGCGTTGGCGAAAGCGGTGCGCGCGATCAAGGCTGATACTGAAGCCAAGCGGCTACAAGATGAGTTCTTTGCTGGGTCAGCGGCTCCATTCTAGGAGTACGCAGGGCTATCGGCAGCAACCTGCTGTGCCAGCACAGTTGCCAGCGTTATCTGAGGAGGAACCGGATGCAATATACACGACTAGGCAGAACCGGATTGCAGGTCAGCCGGCTGTGCCTGGGGACGATGAACTTCGGCCCACAGGCCAGCGAGGCCGACAGCATAGCCATCATGGATGCGGCGCTGGAGCAGGGGATCAACTTTATCGATACCGCCAACGCCTACGGCATCTTCACCGCCAGTGGCGGTACCTCGCATCTCCACCTGGGGCTGACCGAGGAGATTATCGGGCGCTGGCTCGCCCAGGGCGGGCGGCGGGAACGGATAGTCCTGGCGACCAAGGTGTTCGTCAAGATGGGCGAGAGCGTGAACGAGCAGGGCCTCTCGGCTTACCACATCCGCAAGGCGTGTGAGGATAGCCTGCGCAGATTGCACACCGACCACATTGACCTCTACCAGATGCACCATATCCAGCGGTCGACGCCCTTCGAGGAGATCTGGCAGGCCATGGAGCAGCTGGTGCGCGAGGGCAAGGTCATCTACGTCGGAAGCAGCAACTTTGCCGGCTGGGACATCGCGACTGCGCAGGCCGCCGCCAAGGAGCGCCACTTCCTGGGCCTGGTCTCCGAGCAGAGCCAGTATAACCTGAACAACCGCATGATTGAGCTGGAAGTCATCCCGGCCTGCCGGCACTATGGCCTCGGCCTGATTCCCTACAGTCCTGTCGGTGGTGGACTGCTGGGCGGGGTACTGCGCAAGGTGCGTGAGGGCCGGCGGGCCGGTCAGTACCAGGAGCAGTGGATCGCGCAGAACCGGTCGAAGCTGGAGGCCTATGAGGCGCTCTGCCAGGAGCTCGGCGCGGAGCCCGCCGACGTGGCGCTGGCCTGGCTGTTGCACAACCCAGTTGTCAGCGCCCCGATTATCGGGCCGCGCACGGTGGAGCAGCTGACCGGCAGCCTACAGGCCTTGGAACTATCCCTCTCGGACGAGACGCTGAAGCGACTTGACGCGATCTGGCCCGGCCCGGGCGGCGAGGCGCCGAACGCCTACGCCTGGTAGGACATTGTAACCAATGACCTGATTGAGCGTCCAGACACTGAGCGATGAGCGGCCAGTGCCTGGACGCCACCACTGATCAGGTCTGACGGCTTCTATCAGGAGGAGTGGTATCGATGGCAGCATGGACGAGCGATGAGCTCACCAAGATTGGGACAGCCCAAGAACTGCGGATCGCATCACTGCGACACGACGGCACGCTGCGTAAGCCGGTGATCATCTGGGCCGTACGCCACGGCGACGACCTGTATGTGCGCTCGGTGAACGGGCCGACGGCCGCCTGGTTCCGTCATTCTCAGGAGCGCCACGAAGGTCGTATCTGGGCTGGCGGCATCGAGAAGGATGTCATCTTCGTGGAGGCCGACCAGGGTATTGACGATGCACTCGATGCCGCCTACCGCGCCAAGTACCGTCACTCCCCATCAAGCGTCGCGCATATCACGAGTCCTGCGGCGCGATCGGCGACGCTCAGAATCGTGCCGCGCTGAAGTGGTGCCGGCGTCGTAGGGATCGCCTGATGTCTGCTGTGGAGAGTGGCGCTTTCGGAGTGTTCCGAGCGAGCGACCAGCATGCGCCACCCCAACCTGAACCCAACCAGGAGGGCGCACCATGTTTTACAATGGCATCACGATCACAAAAGCAATGGAGCGCGTCTATGCAATGACGGAATTGAGCAGCGTCACGATGTGGTTGATTGAGGGTGACGACCGATGTCTGCTGATCGACACCGGCATGGGCCTGACCGATTTGCACGCGACGATCGCGGAGATAACCGACAAGCCGATTGTTGTCGTGAATAGCCATATTCATATCGACCACATTGGCGGGAACGGTCAATTTCCCGAAGTCATGTGCGGCAGGTTTGACGAACCCTATGCACATATCCCCCTGGGTGATGCAGATAAGCAGCTGATGATTGATTTTTTCACGGGAGTGTCCAGGGCGGGCGTCACGCTCGAGGGCTGGGATGCCAGCCCGGCAAAGCGGGTTATCGCGCTGAAAGAAGGCGACATCATTTCCCTGGGAGGATTGGACATTGAGGTGTACGAGATACCTGGGCATTCGCTTGGATCGATCGCCTTGCTGGACAGAAAACATTGCCTGATCTTTACTGGCGACACCATCTTTACCACTATAGTTGGGGTAGCCTCTGACCATACCGCTCCCCTATCCGTGGCTTCGACAACCCTGTCAGTCTATCTCGACACCCTCAAGAAACTGTTCGCGCTCAAAGCTGACTATGACTATCTTGTTCCCAGTCATATCCCTCCAGGTGCGCCATATTTTCTCGAACCACGTATTGTCGACATATACATCGATGGAGTCGAGAACATCCTATCCGGCGAGTTCACAGGCAAGCAGGAGACATCTGACGGAAAGACAGTGCGTGTGACGTTCGAAATTGGCGGTCTGACGTACAACCCGAACCGGCTGTGATCATGGAGATCATCTGAAAGGAGCAACCAATGGAGTACGTACGATTTGGCGCGACTGGCATGCAGGTGTCGCGCATCTGCTTGGGCACCATGAGCTACGGCGGGCCGAATGAGCGCTGGCCGTGGGCGCTCGACGAGGAAACCAGCCGGCCGTTTATCAAGCGCGCGCTGGAATTGGGCATCAACTTCTTTGACACCGCCAATGTGTACTCGAATGGGCGCAGCGAGGAGATCGTCGGCAAAGCGCTGCGTGATTTCGTCTCGCGCGACGAAGTGGTGCTGGCGACCAAGGTCTTTTTCGAGATGGGCGCTGGCCCCAACCAGGGCGGCCTCTCCCGCAAACACATCCTCAGCTCGATCGACGCCAGCCTCAAGCGCCTGGGAACCGACTACGTCGATCTGTACCAGATCCACCGCTGGGACTACAACACGCCGATCGAAGAGACGCTGGAAGCGCTGCACGACGTGGTGCGGGCTGGCAAAGCCCGCTACATCGGCGCGTCAGCGATGTACGCCTGGCAGTTTGCCAAGGCACTCTACACGGCCGATCTGCACGGCTGGACGCGCTTCGTCTCGATGCAGCCGCACTACAACCTGATCTACCGCGAGGAGGAGCGCGAGATGCTTCCGCTCTGCTTTGATCAGCGGATCGCCGTGATTCCCTATTCGCCGGTGGCCAAAGGGCTGCTGACTCGCAAACCGTCGAAAGATCAGACCGAGACGCTGCGCGCGCAAACTGATGCCATCCAGCGGCGCCTCTATAATGCGGAAGATCTGGCAATCGCGCAGCGAGTTAGCGATGTGGCCGAAGCGCGTGGTCTGCCCATGGCCCAGATTGCGTTAGCCTGGCTGCTCGCGAAACCGGTCGTCACAGCTCCCATTATCGGCGCGACCAAGCCGCACCACCTCGACGATGCGGTCGCAGCCGTCGCTGTGCAGCTCAGCCCGGATGACATTCGCCAACTGGAAGAAGTCTATCAGCCGCATCCCGTGCTCGGTTATGCATAATACGTTCGGCTCTTTCCGACGATTCGCTTTCAGCTAGGTAGAGTACAGCCATCATCGAATGCGCTGCACCTGTGGAACAGAGCGATCGGGGTCTCCGCTCCGCACACGCAGGGGCGTTCAATACAAAAAGAGGAGGTGAAGCGTGCAAACGCGGAAGCTTGGTCGAACTGGCCTTGACGTCTCGCCGATCGCGATCGGTGGCGCGGCCTTTAGCTATGTGCATCAGTCAATGGGCTGGAATCCGCTGTCCGAAGCTGGCCGCAACGTCGTCCATGAAACGCTCAACACCGCGCTTGACCGTGGCATCACCTATATTGACACTGCGCCGGCCTACGGCAACGGCTACAGCGAGACACTGATCGGCGAGGTGATGAAGACCCGCCGGAACGACTGCGTCCTGGCCAGCAAGGTCTGGTATGAACTGGATTATCAGGGCGTTATTGACAGTGTCCACGCGAGCCTCAACCGGCTGCAGACCGATCACATTGACATTCTGCAAGTCCATGGCCGGATGTACACGCCGGCCGAGGTTGAGCACGTCCTCCACGGCGGACCGCTCGATGCGCTGCTTGAGCTGCGTGCGGCGGGCACGATTGGCCATATCGGTATTACGAGCGAAGAGCCGTGGACGGTGATCCCGTTCCTTGCGCACGAGGCGATTGAGGTGTATCAGATCGCCTACAACATCATCTATCAGGCGGCGGCGCGGCACTTCCTGATCGAGGCGGGCAAGGCGAATGCCGGCGTGGTCACGATGCGCACGATGACGTCCGGTATTTTCCAACGCGAGATGAGCGTGCTGGCGCCGGAATGGCAGGAAGCGCATGATCTGTACGAGGTCGCCTTAAAGTTCGTGCTGTCCGATTCGCGGGTGCATGCGGGTATTGTCGGCATGCGCTGGCCGCACGAGGTGGAGCAGAATGTCCGACTGCTGGACGGGTGGGAGTCGGCCGTCGATTTTGCAACCATGCCGCGTCTGACCTTTGAGGTCTACAAAGCCGAAGACGCACAGCAACAGCCGTGAAAAACCTTCAAGAATCAGAAGGCCCGGACGGACCAAGCAACCCCAGCGGTTCCGAGCCCGGCGCGTCGCCCTGGAGTCCACTCCGCCGGGCGGTGTTTCGCGCGGTGTGGACCGCCGCGATCGCATCCAACATCGGCACCTGGATGCAGAGCGTCGGCGCGGCCTGGTTGATGACCTCGCTCACGCCCTCCCCACTCTTGGTGGCACTCATGCAGACGGCGGCCAGCCTGCCGATCTTCATGCTCGGCCTGCCTGCCGGGGCGCTTGCCGACGTCGTCGACCGGCGCAAGCTCTTGCTCGCCACCGAGGCGTGGATGCTCCTTGTCGCGCTCGCCCTGGGCGTGCTCACGCTGTTGGGACTGATGTCGGCCTGGATCCTGCTGGCGCTGATGTTCCTGATGGGACTGGGATCCGCGCTCGACGCCCCGGCCTGGCAGGCGATTATCCCTGAGCTTGTCGAGCGCGACGAGCTCTCATCTGCGGTGGCACTGAACGCCACCGGGTTCAATCTGGCCCGGGCAGTTGGGCCAGCCATCGGCGGCTTCGTGGTTGCCGCTGCGGGCCCGGCGGCCGTCTTTCTGCTGAACGCGGTGTCCTTTCTCGGCGTGTTGGCGGTGATCTACCGCTGGCGGCGCGCCCCAACGTCGAGCGATGCACCGCCCGAGGACATGCTGGGTGCCACCGCTGCAGGCATGCGCTATGTACGCCATGCTCCCGCCTTGCAGGCCGTCCTCGTGCGCATCGGCGTCTTTACCCTCGGCGCCAGCGCCCTGTGGGCGTTGCTGCCAGTCATGGCGCGACGCGAGCTGGGCCTTGACGCGACCGGCTATGGGATCATCCTGGGCAGTCTTGGGGCTGGCGCTGTGGGCGGTGCCCTGTTTCTACCGCGCTTGCGGCGCTCACTGTCGATTGACCGGGCAACCGCAGCGGCGACGCTTGTGTTCGCAGGAGCCACACTTGCGCTGGCCGAGTTGCGCTTCCTGCCCCTCCTGGTGGTCTGTATGATGGCTGGTGGGGTCGCATGGCTGGTCATGATGTCCAGCCTGACTGTTGGCGCGCAGACGGCAGCCCCAGCTTGGGTACGCGCGCGGGCTATGGGCATCTACCTGCTCGTGTTCCAGGGCCTGATGGCGGTTGGCAGCTTCGCCTGGGGCGCGCTGGCCGAACGGTTCGGGAATGCCACCGCTCTTTCTGGGGCCGCAGTGGCCTTGGTGTGCGGGCTGGCGGCGACCTTGCGCTGGCCACTGCATCTGGCGCAACATCTTGATCTGACTCCCTCCGCCCACTGGGCCGATCCCACGCTGGCGATCATCCCGGAGCCCGACGACGGGCCGGTGCTGATCACGGTCGACTATCGGGTTCCCGCCGAGCGGGCGAGCGATTTCGTGGAGGCGATGGAGGCGATGCGAATCTTCCGCCGCCGGGAGGGTGCCGTACGCTGGGATCTGTTTCGCGACTTGGCCGATCCCGACCGCTACCTGGAAACCTTCGTCGTGCTCTCGTGGGGTGAGCACGTGCGCCAGCACGGCCGCGTCACCGTGGAGGATCAGGCGATCGAAGCCCGCGCCTTTGCATTCCAGCAGGAGGGTGTTGTGCCGGTTGCCGCGCACCTGATCGCCGCCCGCGCGTATGATCGCCGGGCACCAGCAGCGCCTCCGTCGGCTGAGCTATCATAAGTGGTCAGCGCATGTCTGAGCAGGGGTGTACACTGCGCCAACGAAAGCCGAAGAAGACGAAAGACCAACCACCATTCGTGCTTCGTCATCCGTCCCGCATCCTCAGCCTGAAGCTTTGCCGCAAGCGCCCGGGCTGGGGATGCGGGACGGAACATCACCGACGCGTTACACCGCCACATCGGCTGTGGAAACGTCCTGTTCCCGCAACCGGGCCATATCCCTGGTTGGCGCGCTGCCGAAGAAGCGGCCATATTCACGCGTGAACTGCGACGCACTCTGATATCCCACCTGCCGGCTCGCCACCCCCGCATCCATCATCGTCGACAGCATCAGGCGCCGCGCCTCTTGGAGGCGCAGCACCTTTTGATACTGCACTGGGCTCATCGATGTGACCGACTTGAAATGCTGGTGGAACGAGGAAAGACTCATGTCCACCAGCTCGGCCAGCGCTTCGACGTTGATCGGCTCCGAGAAATGGGTGTGGATCCAGGCGACTGCTTTCGCGATCCGCTGCACACTGGATTCCGCAAGGCCGATCTGGGCCACCCGGCTCCCAATTGGACTGCGAAGCAGCCGGATCAGAATCTCGTCGATCACCAGTGGGGCGATCAGCTCAGCGTCCCTGGGCTGCGCCATCAACTCGACCAATCGGGTTGCGGCATTGACGATGCGTGCATCGGATGGGGCGACATAGACCGCGCGTTTGTCTTGAACGGGTGGCACACCGTGGGGATACACCTTCAAGACCAGCTCGGCGATCTTGTGCGGATCGAGATCCAGCCGGAAGCACAGGAATGGTTCGGCATGGCTGGCGCGCATGACCTGGGAAGCCACAGGTACGTCAACCGAGACAACCAACATGCGTGACACATCGTACGCATAGATATCCTGCCCGAGCAGCATGGTCTTCGCACCCTGCGCGACAATGCACAGGGTGGGATGGTAGGTGATATGCAGCAACTCCGTGTTCATGCGTGAGGCGCGAACGGCGTGGAGGCCAGGGATACGCAGCGCAAAACGACCGTCGTAGGGGGTATACGCACGCAGCAACTCGGCCAACCTCCCGACGTCTGGTTCGCTCGGCCCCACGGCAGGATCTGCGTGTGAGAGCGGCGCGGTGGTATCAAGCAACGTCAACATAGGCACTCCATTAGTTGGGAGACGGTCTCGAAGAGGCTATCTCGTTTACAATCCAATCAGCGGGGGATGCCAGCGATCCGGCAGGAGGCGCCCGTCCACGTTGGAAAGCATGTGCAGATCACATATGGTTTCATCGAAGCTCCTCATTTCGGCGCACTGCCGGTGACTATTCCCTACATATCACGTTCGCCTCAGGGCGTGGTGACGCTGCGGTTAAACTGGCAGTATGCGCTCTATCAGAGCGCCGCGCTACTGCCATCGAGCGCAGTGCTTCTCGTTTAGCGTGCCTCGTACTCTGGTTCAGCGACCGGTTGCACCGGTCGCCCGCGCATCCACGGCCACGCCACTGCCGCCCCCAGCACGCAGGCGAGCCCTGAGAGCACCAGCACACGGTTCGCGCTCATACTCACCAGGAGCAGACCACCTATCGCGGTTCCCAACGGGGCGGCGGGACCGAGCAGCATCGTGCGCAGTCCGAGCAAACGCCCGTAGGTGTGTGCAGGTACGCTGCGCTGGAGCAAGGTTGTTTCCAGTGCGGTGTATGGTCCCCAGATCACACCACCGAGAAGCATCACCGCAAGCGCAAAAGGTATGTTCGATGTGAAGGCGAGCAGAACCATAACACTGCCCCACAATGCCATAATCCAGGCGAGCACTCCTTGGAGCCGCCCGTTGCGGCTCAGGACACTGACCAATACGCTGCCGAACAACGTCCCGACGCCCAGCGCCGACCACAGCAGCCCATAGCTGAGTGCATCGGCGGTGAGTGTGGCGCGTGCGAACACCGGGAGTGCGACTTCAAACGGGCCATACACGAAATAGAACAAGGTCGTGAGCCCAAGCGTGGCGCGCACAATCGCAGGCCAGCGCGGCGCTTTGGGAGCACGGTCTCCCTGCAACGCCGGCTCACGTCCACGTGGTATGTTCGGCATCGTCAGCAATGACCAAGCCATCAGCACGAAGGTGCCTGCGTTGACCAGCAGGGTTGCTGTTACACCCCACACCCCGATCAGCGCACCTGCGAGCATCGGGCCGAAGACGATCGGAAGCTGCATTGTGAGGCTGTAGGCAGCGTTGCCCTGTTCGAGTTCGTGATCCGAGAGTAAGGCGGGAATGAACAGACGCACACCGATTTGTGTGGCGGGAGCCAGCGCACCCGCCATCACCGCAACAGCAAAAACCACAAACAATTCAACCCGACCGAGGATAGCAAGCGCAGGGATGAGCAGGAACACAATCGCGCGTGCACCATTGTCGAAGAGCATCAGCCGTCGCGGTTGGAAGCGATCCATCGCCTGTCCCCACAACGGTCCAGTCACTAAGGCAGGCAAGGCGAAACACAGCAGGAGCGCACCGACAAGGTCGCCACGTCCGGTTTGGTCGAGCACGTACCAGGGCAGCGCCAGCGAACTGAGCACATCACCGAGTCCAGACAGAAGGGCGCCGACCCACAGTCGACGGAACAATGGATGGACACGGAGAACCGATAGCACCGTGATGGGACGGTGAAATGTCATATGCGTTGGCTATCTCGAAAGACGCGAAACTCGCTCATGCATGCTCCGTATGGAAAGCACAAAGACTTCCGCAAACAGGTGTGCAATCGACAAAGGCATTGTAACTCATGTCGCTCAGTGCGAACATGAGCATACCAGTGGAGGTCGGCGCCGTACGCATATCCCAAGCCGAGGCTGCGAGCGGACTCTTTCACGTTGCGCTTGTCACGTCTGCGCTTCTGCACGCTTGATTCTCCAAGGTACCATGGAACCTAGTGAAGTATACGTCCATTGACCCTTCAGGTGCTTGCCTATTTGTGTAACGTTGTTGCCAAATGCTCTGATTTACTCCTGTCTAAAGCACTATAGCGTAACAATATAGAACACGACAGGATGAAACCTCTGGTTTTCGGGAGGTTTCATCCTGGGGTAGCACGATACACTTCCCAATATAGGCGTGGACTGCTACCCAGAGATTGATACCAGTGATTCCGCGCGATGCGTCTCCTTCGCCCTCAAATCACATTGCCAAGTTACCGATCCCCAGCTATAATTAGTCGAGAGAACAAGACTTCCCCCAACTAATTTCTTATGATAGACCAACCAATCCAAGCATATAGTTCTCCGCTCTCGGCCAACCTGGTGCTGGCCGATCGGACGCCGCCCGAGCAGAACCCGGCGACGATCTATCTGGCGAGCTTAGCCGAGGGCTCGCGCCGAACGATGCGCGAGGCGCTCAACACGATCGCCACACTCCTTGGGGTCGACGAGACACGCAACGCGGCCGGCCAGGATGTGCGCTGCCTGACCACGCCCTGGGGGCAGCTCCGCTATGCGCACACGGTGGCGATTCGTTCAGCCCTCGCCGAAAAGTATGCGCCGGCGACCGCCAATAAACTGCTCGTCGCGTTGCGACGCGTCCTGAAGGAAGCGTTCCGGCTAGGACAGCTCGGCGCGGAGGAATATCAGCGAGCCATACTTGTCCCGACGGTGCGTGGCAAGCGCGAGCCGAAGGGGCGCATGATCACTGACAGCGAGATCCGCGCACTCATGCAGGTCTGCTCGGCGGATGCGACGCCGATGGGCGCGCGTGACGCGGCGATCATCGCCGTGCTGCGGGGCACGGGCCTCCGTCGCTCCGAGGTTGCGGCGCTGAATGTGGCCGACTACGAGCCGCAGGCCGGCGCGATTGTCGTTCGAGCCGGCAAGGGGAATAAGGATCGGCGGGTCTACGCGCCATCAGGAACGGTAGCGGCGCTTGATGCCTGGCTGGAGGTGCGCGGGCACGGCGCCGGCGCGTTGTTTGGCCGAGCGGTTCGCGGTGGTCGGGTCGGCGAGCGGCGGCTGGCGGATGAGGGAGTGGCCGTTATCCTGCGCGATCGGGCAGCAGCGGCTGGCGTGACCCCGTTCACACCACATGACATGCGTCGGACGTATATCTCCGAGCTGCTTGATGCCGGCGCCGACCTGGCGACGGTGCAAAAGATGGTCGGCCACGAGAGCGTGACGACAACCGCCAGCTACGACCGTCGCGGAGATGCGGCTAAGCGTAAAGCCGCCGATCTCGTGCATGTGCCGTTTTTCCCACGGCAGGCCTGAGGAGCGGCGACAGAACCGATCGCCGCCAGCGCATCCTGCCGAAAACCAGCACCATAGGCTCAAGGTCACCATGCTGGAAAGAAAGCTCGTATCTGGTTGCAGTCCAAAGCGTGTTCGTTGTTCGGCCGCATAGACGGCTATTGGGCGGCTTTCCTCCGAACACACCGACTGTGAAGGAGATATGTCAACTCAGCCATTGAAAACTGCCTTTGCCGGCACTGCCAACGATTATGCGTCCTATCGTCCACCATATCCCGATGCGTTTCTATCGCATCTGCGCAACGCCGCAGGAACCACCGGACATGGCGTCCTTCTCGACCTTGCGTGTGGGCCAGGACGCATCGCCATTCCCATGGCGTCGCACTTCCGGCGCGTCGTGGCAATTGATATTGAGCCTGAGATGGTTGCGGTTGGCAAACAGCGCGCCAATCAGCTTGGTATCACCACGATCGACTGGCGCGTGACGCCTGCAGAGCGTCTCCAACTCGCTCCTGCTTCCGTTGAACTCGTGACAATCGGGGAAGCATTTCACCGTCTTGATCAGCGCCGCATTCTCCACCTGACCAGTGAGTGGCTCATCCGAGACGGCGTTCTCGCAACTCTTGGAGGTGAGTCAATTTGGAGTGGGCCTGAGCCGT
>WNGB01002706.1_pt1 | contig 28430 bp, 22 predicted proteins | sample 5400681 | NCBI WGS metagenome assembly WNGB01 (sample SAMN13153367, study PRJNA577476) | soil metagenome | isolation source: 115 cm soil or saprolite under grassland replicate 2 | place: USA:California | collected 2016-06-15
GACCGATGGGAGACCGGATGTCCCGATACAGTGCGGAGGCCGACGGCAGCCTGCGGCATATCGTCGGCCTCCTGACCGGCCAAAACGTCATGCGGTAACATGAAGTGTCAGCCGGCGATATTCAAGATCGCGGACTCTTGATCCGCGGGTTCGGGGTTCGAGTCCCTGGCGGCGCACGTGACTTGAGCAGGGCGTATAGCTGTTGAGCTATACGCCCTTGATCTTGAGTGGGGCATGGGTGGGACATACCTGTGCCCCACGTTTCTGGCCATCGATCATGGCCGTGAGCTGCGGCTGTGGTCTGAGGTGATAGCGGATCGCGGCTTGGGTCACGATGTCGCCGTCTGGAAGGCTGCCGCTTGTGTCTGCGTACGCGTTCGACCCTGACCGCCGTCACGTGGTGGTGGTGTGGCCGGCGACGGTCGGCTCGCTGGCGCATGTCATCGTTGATCTCGACGCGACGGTCGCCGACGAGGATGCGGGCGCGCTGTGTGGGGCGCTGAGCCGGTTGTCGCAGGTGCTGTGGGATACCTATGTGCGTCCGGCATCCGCGGCCGACGATGACGACGAGCGCGAGCGGCGGGCGCACGAGCGGCAGCAGCTCGGCATCGTGGTTGCCGCGTTGCGTGAGCCGAATCTGGCGGACGGCTCGGGCGTGTTATTCGTGTCGTACAGCACGGTGGAGGAGTCGGCGCATCGGCTGGGCCGGGTGCTGGCCCGGTTTGGCGATGCCGCCTTGGTGGAGGCGGTGGCGGCCGACGTCCAGCTTGAGATCGATGCGGTGATGCGGGCGGAGCTTGGTGACTTGTCGGGTCGGGCGGTTCAGGCAGTGGCGTTGGACCGGTTGGACGTGTCACCGGTCCAGGTCGCCGCGGCCGACGAGTTGCTGCGGGCCGATCCGCTGGGTGCTCAGCTGCTGTCCGCGGCGGTCGATCCGGCGGCTGGGTGTGTGGCGGCGGCGCATTGGCTGGCCGCCGCGGCGGTCGTGGCTGCCGACGCGTCGGGGAATACGCCTGGCGGTGTGTTCGCGGAGGCCGACGACATCCAGCCGGTGTCGGTCGACGTGCCGACCCTGGTGGTGGAGCAGATTGTCGACGCAGCCGTGCCGCCGCGCGAGGTGGTGCTTGGCTTGTTGCGGACCGCGGTGGCCGCCGGGAACGGCGAGGTCGCCGATCCCGGCGATGGTCGTGACGAGGCGCTGGCGGGGGCGCGGGTGCGGGCCGCGATGGTGAACCCGAGGCGTCCAGCGCGGGATCTGCTGGAGCATCTGCTGGATGGCATCGCGTCATGCCGTCTGTTGTACGAGGAGTACGCCGGCGCTGAGGACTCTGAGGGCTGTGTAGACGGTGCCGGAGGGGGTGACGACAACGCCGTAGCGACCGGCACCGTTACCGGCGACGGCCGCTACGACGCTTGCGAGGATGGCCGGCCGCAGGGGGAGGAGATCGCGGACGGGTTCGCGGTGCTTGTTCGGGGGCAGGTCGCGGCGGTGCGTGGCCGGCTGATCTGAGCCCGACGGCGGCGCGGGTCAGGCTTGGGACGCGGGGCCGAGGCTGAGTCGGTTGCGGGCGGCGTCGAGCACGAAGGTGGCGCTGGCTTCGGCGGCCGCGTAGGCGGCTTCGGACAGCACACTGGTGTAGATGTCGGCGGTGGTGATGATGCTGGAGTGGCCGAGCATCTCCTGGACGACCTTCATGTTGACGCCGGCGGCCAGGGCCAGGGAGGCGGCGCCGTGGCGCAGGTCGTGCAGCCGGATCGGCGGTAACCCGCACTCGGTGATGAGGGCGCCGAGGCGGCGGGTGAGGTAGTCCGGGCGCAGCCGGGAACCCCTCGCGTCGACGAACACGTACCCGTCGCGGTTGCGCCCGGTGGCGGTCAAGTTGTGCCGGTGGGTTCGCCACAGGCCGCGCAGTAGCCTAATAGTGATCTTGTCCAGGGCGATGGTGCGCCGGCTGCTGGCTGACTTGGGTGGCCCGAGCAGGTCCTGGCCGTCGACCACGACGATCTGCTCGTGAACGGTCAGCGTCGCCGCGTCGAGGTCGATGTCGCCCCATCGCAGCGCGGCGACTTCGCCGCGGCGTAGACCGGTCAGCGCGACCAGCCACCACAGTGTGAACAGCGGATCGTCTTTGACGAAGGCGAGGAAGGTGGCCAGGTGCTGGCGGGTCCAGACGGCCACGGCCGGTCGAACTCCGGTCTCCCGCCATGCGGTCTCGCGGGTCGTCGTCCACACGACGGGCCGGACCCGACTGGGCTTGGGCAGCCGTACTCTGGTGGCTGGGTTGAAGTCGATCAACCCATGGCGGACGGCTTCGGACAGCGCGCTTCGTAGCGTGGCGCGGATGCGATCCAGCGTCGAGGGAGCCACCAGCCGACCAGAGCGGGTACGGCCGGAGCCGATGATGCGAAACGCGGCCTGCACCTGCGCGGTGCGCAGCGACGCCAGCCGAATACGTCCCAGCAGCGGGATCAGATAGTTGTGGACGTGGTCGCGGTACCCGCGCAGCGTCGTGGGCCGCAGCTGATGCTGGACCGCCGACAGCCAGTGTTCCAGGAATCGGCGCATCGTCCATGCCCGCCCGGCTGCGGCCGCATCGGGCAACGCCAGCAACGCCTGCCGCGGCCGCTCCGCCTCCGCCAGGCTGGCATAGCCACCCCGGCGTACCCGCGCCCGCCGGCCGGTCGTCGTAGGCATCTGCACCGCGAAGTACCACTGCCCGTGCGCCGCATCCGCCAACCGCGGACAAGTACCGGCCAGCTGCCGGCCGGTAGCGCGGTCCCGGCAACCACAGCGCCGGTACACAGAGCCGTCCATGACGTCGACGTTCATCCTGCTCCTCAGATCGGGGGCGAAGCCGGCAACCGGGGGACCACGTCGCGCAGGCCACCGATCCGGCAAGGTCACGAAAGATGCCAACGACTATGTCCAGTCGGCGCGCCGGCCAGGCGCTGACGGCTATCCGACAACGGTACGACGCGAGTTGGCCACGGTGACCCGATCGTGGTCGGAGGCCGTTGACCGGCCGCGCGGGACTCGATCACAGCGTTGCCGGTCATCGCCAGAGTCCCTCAGGATCGGAGCGGTCAGTTGACGATCCGGCCAACGGGCGGGTCCACGACGACACCCGTACGGATGACAGCGTCGCCCGGCCGTTGCCGGTCGGGACTCGGTGGCCTTCAGCGGAGTGGCCGTCGGTAGGGTGACGGGCCATGCCGAAGACGTCGACCGCCCGGGACAGGGCTGTGGAGCTTGAGCAGGATGCCGTCCGGTATCCGGAGGAGCGTGGTGAGATCCTCCTGGAAGCTGCCGAGGCATGGAAGGAAGCGGGCGAGCCGGATCGCGCTGTCGCCCTGTGGCGCGAACTGATCGAGGCCGGAGGTGAAGACGCGGGCTTCGCCCGGTACGGCCTGGTCGAGCTGTGCTTCGAGCAGGCTCGGGATGCCGAGGCGTGGGAGCATCTGCGGGCGCTGGAGGACGAGCCGGCGGATGCCGGGCCGGCGGGGCTGGTGGCTGAGCTGCTGGTGGAGCGGGGCGAGTACGAGGCTGCGTTGCGATGGTTCAATCGGGCGATCGGCGCCCTCAGCACCGATGAGGTGGCTGCGATCGGTGAGCCGGGTGGTGCTCCGTCGATGCAGGCGAACCTGTTCTTCGGCCGGCAGGGGTGCCGGCGCCGGTTGGGGCTGCCTGTCGATGAGTGGGATCGGGTCGCGGAGGTGGCGGAGCAGAATCGCCTCAACTTCGTCGAACTCCTGGAACTGGCGGCGCGTGCCGGCAAGCGCCCGGCGCCCGCGGATACCACCATGCTGGTCTGGCAGCGCGAGGAACAGCAGAGGGCGGCCCGGCGGTGGCCGTCAGCGTTCCCGTCTGAGGTTATCGGCCACCACCCGGAGGTGGAACGGCGGCTGCGCGAGTTGACCGAGGAGCGGGGCCTGGCGAAGGTGACGCTGATCCTCGGATCGGTCGAGGGGTTCGCGGCCTACCTGGAGGAGACGGGTGGGGATCCGGCGGAGGAGAAGGTTCGGCTGGCGTACGCAGAGGATGCGTACGCGCAGGGCCGGCACATGTCGTGGCCACCGGGGCGCAATGAGCTGTGTTGGTGCGGTTCGGGCCGCAAATACAAGAAGTGCTGCGGCGATCCCCGGTCCGCGCGTGAGTTGCCGGTCGGTTAACTACCCCGCGCGCTGGTTGGGCACGTCGATGTTCGACGATGACCTCAACCGGGGTCCAGGTGATGTCGGGGATGTGGTGCAGCGGGGCGTATGGCTCGGCGGTCCACTGCCAGGCGGCAGCCAGGCTGGTGGCGATCTCGGCTCGTGCCGCGGCGTTGTCCGGCGGGCAGGCGCCGAGGGCGATCTGGCGGAACGCGGCCACGTCGTGCAGCTTGACGGTCACGGTCCACCACACCCGGCAGCCGGTTGGTCCGAACGGGTCGAGGTCGATGTCGGCGCTGGGCAGGCGTACCGCGTCGGCCTCGATGAGTGGCCGCAGCCCGGCGGTCGGGTCGATCAGCCAGGCGAGCGCGGCCAGCCAGTCGCGGTGCAGCCGCCGTCGGGTTTCCTGGTCGTATCCGGCGTCGTCCACCTCGCCGATCACCACTGTTGGAATCTGGTAGAAGGCACGTACGGCCCGCTTGCACAGAGCTTGGCGGCGGCGTAGGTGGATGTCGGCGGTGACGGTGCGGGCGTAGGTCATGCCCGCGCGGCCTTGTTCGGTGCGGGAGACCGGTGGCCGCCGTTCTGGTTCTGGCAGGTCGACAGGGTCAGGTCGTCAGCCATCGTCGTCGCCCGGGTGGGCCTGGCGGTAGGCGGCCCAGATCTCGGGACGCAGCCGTCCTCGCGCCGGCACATCGAGCCCGGCGCCGCGGGCCCAGGCGCGTACCTGCGCCGCGGTCGGTGTGACACCGGCGCCCCTGCGTACCGGCTCATCCTCCGCTGTAACTTCGTTCCGCTCTATCGATGATGTTGGGTTGTCTACCTGCGGGCGGCGGAGATCGTCTTCCGTCTCCGCTTCGAGTGCCCGTCCGCCGACTCGACCGCGCCCTCGATGTCCTCCGGCGGGGTCGGATGTGCCTGACTCCGGGCTTGCGCTCACATCGCGGCGGTGTGCATGGCGGCGACGCGTAGTGCGCGGTAGAGCAGGCGGGCGTCGCCGAGTCGGTGGCGCAGGAGCTTCTCGAGGCCGCCGATGGGGATGAGGTTCTGCGGTGCGCGGGGGTCTTTGTAGTCGACGCCGGCCAGGGGTGGTAGCAGCAGCGCGGTGATGTCGGCGAGGGTGGTGATCTGTTCTGGGGGTAGGTCGGGGCTGGCTTCGCATCGGGCCACGCCGGCCCAGGGGGCGGTGGATCGGCTGGGTAGGCGCAGGTACCAGGCGTGGCGGCTCCAGCTGGTGCCCATGAGGAAGATCGGGGTGCGTTGGCCGGGTTGTAGGGCGGCGACGACGGCGGCGTGGGGTCCGGACAGGTAGGCGGTGTGGTGGGTTTTGACGTAGCCGACGGCGTGGGGCAGGTGGGTGCGCCCGCGTAGCGGCCCGTCGACGAGCAGCAGTTCGTCTCCGGCGATTGCGGTCCGGCACTGCGTGGCGACGGCCACCTCGAGGTCGGTGAGTTGGCGCTGGAGTGCCAGGGAGAGCATTTCGGGGGTGGAGTTGGTCGCGGCTCGTGCGGGGTAGTCACCGGCTGGGGTTGAGACGTTGGGAGTGTGCGGTGATGCGCTGAACAGGGAGCGCCGGACCGCGATGTCGGCGAGTTGGGCGAGGTTGCCGTTGGTGAGGTCGCACCGGACGAGGCCGACGGCGTAGGAGGCGGCGATGCCGGGGGCGGGCATGGCTCCGTCGGGGTCGTCGACCCAGACGCGGGCGTCGATGCGGCGCACGCCGTCGGCGACGAGTAGTGCGGTGGGCAGGGTGGTCGTTGGGTTGGGGGTCAGGGGGTGCCAGCGGTCTGCGGGGATCTCGATGTCGAGGTTGAGTTCTGCGGTGGTGGCGTCCAGTTCGGTGAGGGCTTCGATGGCGAGTGCCGCGGCGTAGCCGGGGCCCCACGGGTCGATGGCGAACCCGGTGCGCCCGGTGACGGTTGGGGCTGCGGTCACGTGGTTGCCTTCGCGATGTGTGAGCCGGCGCCGTCGCGGGTGACGTCGAAGCGGACGGGGACTCTGTCGGCGAGTGCGGGCACGTGGGTGACGATGCCGACCATGCGGTCGCCGCCGACGGCGAGGTGTTCGAGGGTGGTGGCGACGGTGTCGAGGGTGGCGGGGTCGAGGGTGCCGAATCCTTCGTCGAGGAAGATCGAGTCGAGGCTGCGGGCGGCGGTGGCGGTGAGGCCGGCGACCTGGTCGGACAGGGCGAGGGCGAGCGCGAGGGCGGCTTGGAATGTCTCGCCGCCGGATAGTGTGCGTGCGCTGCGGCGCATCGCGGCTTCGGCGTAGTCGATGACTTCGATCTCGCTTTTGGCGCTGAGGGCGAGTTCGTACTGCCCGTCGGATAGGTCGTGGAGTGTTTTCGAGGCGGCGGCGACGAGCAGTTCCAGCGCTTCGCCGCACAGCCATTTCTCGAAGTTGTTGGCGCGTAGCAGCAGTGTCAGTTCGTGGGCGACGTGGGCTTGCTGCTCGTCCACTTGGGCTTGCTGGTCGAGTTCGCGGGCCCGTTTGCGGTTGTTGCGGACCTGTGTGAGGTGGGCCTCGGCGTGGGCGGCTGCGGCGGTGACCGTTTCGTTGATCTTGTCGGGGGGCGCGTCTGTGTCGATGGCGACGCCGTCGTGTTCCAGGCGGGTGATGAGGGCGGCTCGCTCGTTGTGGCGCACCCGCTCGGCCCCGGTCAGCCGCTGGGCGAGTGTGGTGATCGCCGTGCGCTGCCGGTCGGCGGCCTGCGCACGCCAGGCGAGCAGCATAGTCCAGGCGCGGTGCAGATCTTCCCGCGCGATGGGCGGGGCGCCCAGGGACACGACCGCGTCGCGGGCCGCGGCCAGGTCGTGCCATGCCTGCTCGGTCTTGTGGTGAAGTTCCTGGACTTGGCGGTCGGCTTGTTCGCGGTTCTTGCGCGCGGCCCGGGCCGCGCGCCTGGCCTGCATGACATGCTGTTCGGCGGTTTCAATGGCCGCGATCTGTTGCTCGAGTTCGCTACGGTGGGGGTGAGCCTCGATCTGTGTGGCGAGGCCCGCGAGCTGGCTTTTGATCTCTGTGCATTTCTGCTGGAGTTGCGCGGCCTTGATCTCCGCCTTGTGGCGTAGCGCGCGTGTCCGGTCGAGGTCGGTCTTTCTGCCGGTGACGTCGTGTTCGGCCTCGTCGAGGTCGGCCGCTGCCGGGTGGTGCGGCAGCTCGGCGACGGTTCGAAGGCAAACCGGGCACGGTGTGCCCAGGGTGAGGCGTGTGGCGAGGTCGATCGCGGCGTTGGCGTCGCGGGCATGGTCGCGGCGGGTCTCCGCCCGCGTCAGCTCTTCTTGCGCCTGGTTCACGTCGTTGGCGAGTTGCTCGATCTCAGCAGCGGCGGCGCGCGCTTTGGGCTCGGCCTTGGCGAGGTCTGCGGCCAGCTTGTCCCGGCTGTCGTGGGCGGCCAGGGCCTGGGCCAGAGCGGTCTTGTCGCCGAGCTGGGTGAGCTCGTCGTCGGCCTTTCGCTCTTCCTGGTCGCGGCGGTGTGACTCCTCGGCGAGGCGGGCGGCCTTCTCGGTGGCGGCGCGGGCGGCCTCGGCGAGGGTGGGGACTTCGTCGGGCATGGCCAGCGCGCCGAGTGTGGTGAGTTGCCGCTGCGCGCCGTCGCGCTCTGCACGTATCTGCAGTACCGCGTCGTCGTGCGTGCGCAGCGTCCCGATCGCGGAGCGGACGTGACCGGCAAGTGTGCGGAGGGCGGCGAGTCGTTTCGATGCGGCCTGTTCGGTGGCTTCGTCGGCGTCGACGAGCTTGGCGAGCTGGTCGCGGGCGAACGCCGCGGCCTGCTTGGCAGTCTCCTCCTCGCGGACGGCGCGCTGCCGGATGCGTTCGTACACCCCGGCGTCCAAAAGCTGGACCAGCAGGTCTTGGCGCTCTCGCGGCTGGGAGTGTAGAAACTCGGCGAACTGTCCCTGCGGCAGCACCACGCATTGGGTGAAGTACTTGTATTCCAGCCCGGTGAGGCGCTGAACCTCGGCGGTCACCGCCTCGCCCTCGGCAAGCGACAACACCGTGGCGCCCAGCAACTCGATCAGGTCCGCGTCGGGTGGCACCGCACGGTCGAGCTCGTCCAACCGTGCCTCCTTCGTGCCCACCACCCCCTGGCGTTGCGGGCAAGGACACGAACAACGCCGTAGCGGCGCCCGGCGGCCTCGAACACCAGCGCCACTTTGCCTGAGGTGGCCGAGGGAGCAAGGGCCATGGAGATTACGTTCTCCTTGCCCCACCGCGGCACGGTGCCGTAGAGGGCGAAGCACATCGCGTCGATGACCGTGCTCTTACCGGCCCCCGTGGGGCCGACCAGGGCGAAGTAGTCCACGTCGGCGAAGTCGACCGTGGCCGGCTCGCGGAAGCTGCCGAAGTTCTGCATGTGCAGCCGCAGCGGAAGCATCAGCTCACACCCCCATTGCCGCCGACGTCGCGGGTCACCTCGTCGTGTAGCCGGTCGAACAGCGCGCCGACCCGTTCGTCGTTGCGGCCGGTCTCGGTCAGGTAGTCGCGGAACAGTTCTCGCGCGCTGCGCACTCGCCCGGCGTTGTCCGGGCTGCGCCGTCGGGCCGAGGTCGGGCGGAAGCGCTCGTCGATGTCGACATCCAGGGCACCGGGCAGGATTTCGCGTACGGCGTCGGCGAGCCCGGCCCGTGGCGTCTCTGCCACGACCACCCGCAGCCAGGCGTCGGCGAGTGCGTCGGCCATGGCCTCCAGTTGTTCAAGGCTGCCCCGGACGGTTCGCAGCCGCCGCACGCCCGGCAGGGTGACCTCGCGGGTGAGGGCGGGACGGCCCGGCTCGACGGTGACCAGCAGGGCGCCGGGTGTGTTGTCCTCCTCGCCGAAGTCGACGGCGATCGGCGATCCGCAGTACCAGATCGGGCACGGCCCGGGCACCTGTTGGCGGCGGTGTAGGTGACCGAGGGCTGCGTACTGGGTGGACGGGGGGAACGCGGTCGGCTCGAAGTAGTAGGAGAAGATCGACTGTGCCTCGCGCTCGCCTCCGCCGAACTTGCCGCCGGGCAGGGTGCCGTGCGCGGTGACCAGGTTGACGGTGTCGGCGGCGAAGCCGGCGGTCAGGGCCCGGAGTAGCTCGGCGAACCGCTCGGCGTAGGTGCGGTTGTGTTCGTCGGGGGAGCCGGTGAGGGCTTCGGCGGCGCGGACCGCGTAGCGGTGGGACAGGAACGGCACGGCGGCCAGGCGCACCGGCTCGCCGGTGCGGGCGTTGAAGGTCAGCACGCCGCCGTCGTGTGGTCGACGAAACGTTCCGACGACGTGCATGCCCAGCGCCCCCAGTACCGGCCGGTAGACGTCGAGCAGGTGCGGGTTGTCGTGGTTGCCGGCCACGACGACGACCTTCCGCCCGTCTTCCCGCAGTGCCAGCAGGGCGCGCATCACCAGCGCCTGGGATTCCGGGGTCGGTGCGGCGGTGTCGAACACGTCACCGGCCACGACGACCGCTTCGACGTCCTCGGTGCGGGCCAGATCAACGAGGCCTTTCAGCACCGTGGCGTGCTCGTCGGCCCGTGAGCGGCCCTTGAGGATCTTGCCGACGTGCCAGTCGGCGGTGTGCAGGAACTTCATCGCTTCCCCCTTTGCAGGGTCGCGTGCCTGTCAGAACGGGGGCTCGTCGCCGTCGGCTCCGGGTAGGCCGGCGAACGGGTCGGCGGGGCTCGCCGCGGCCGGGGTGAGCGTCCATTCGCCGCGTTCCGACGTCCTGGTCGCCCAGGCGGGGAACGGGAACGCCACCGCAAGCGGGACCGGGATCTCCGGCTGCGCGATGAACATCGTGCCGGGTCGGGCCAAGATGGCCCGCGCCCGCGTGGTCGCCGGTAGCCAGCCGTACTCGGCGCGGCGGGCCTCGGCCGCGTCGAGGCGTCCGGCCACCCGCATCGAACAGTTCGCGACGACGCGCCGTTCGACCTCGGAGGCGGTCTGCTGCGCCCCGATCAGGATGACACCCAAGGATCGGCCCCGCTCCGCCACGTCGAGCAGGATCTCCTTGATCGGCGAACCGCCCTCCCGGGGCGCGTACTTGTTCAGCTCGTCGAGCACCACGAACAGCAACGGTCGGGAGGTGCCGGCGTTCTCCTTGCGGGCGAACTCGCCGCGCAAGGCGACGCCGACGACGAACCGTTGGGCCCGCTCGGGCAGGTTGTGCAGGTCGACGACGGACACCTGCGCGTCCATGGTCGTGATCGAATGCGGCCTGCCCGGCGGCAGGTCGCCGCGCACAATCGGCGACAACGGCCGTACCGAGGAACGCAGCCGGCGAAGGAAGGCGTTGACACTGCCCAGCGTGGTCTGCGCGCTCACCCACGCCGACCGTGTCGCGTCGTCGGTCAGCCCGACCTCGATGGCGTCGACCAGATCGGCGTACGTGCGGCACACGTCGCTGACGCTGCCGTCGGGCCGCCGTAGCCGAACCGCGCCGGCGTCGCTGGCCGCCTCGGCGTCGCGGCGCAGCCGGGCAGCGACCTGGGCGACCAGCAGCGTGTGCAGTGCCCGCTCGTCCTCGGTGTCGGCGAACACGAACCGCAGCAACTCCTCCGCGCAGAACTCCGCGAGGGTCCAGTAGAACGGGCTCACGCCCCGGGTGCGGGCGGACACATGCGGGACACCGTTGGGGTCGCCCGGCCGGGGTGGGGCGAAGATGTGCACGCTGCCGAACGGTCGGGCCGGCAGGCCGAGCAGGGCGTAGGCCGCCCGCGCGGTGTCGTCGAGCCGGTTGTTGGCATGATCGAGGAACAGCAGATCCTCTCCCTTAACCGAGAAGATCAACGCCCGGGTGTTGGCCAGCTCCGCACCGAGGACTCCCGAGTTGAAGATCGAGTAGAGGAGGAACGTAGCGAACGACGTCTTCGTCGCCACGCCGGATACCCCGGAGATCGAGACATGTGCGCCGCGGGTGCCGTCGAGGAATTCGAAGTTGACGTACATCGGCAGATCGTCCCGGCCCAGTCCGACCGGCACCCGCCGCTGCATCACATCGAAGTACAGCGCCTGATCGCGGTCACCCGCGCCCGCGCGGTAGGCGATCGTGCCGGGCAGCGGCGGCACGTAGAACTCCGGCTCAACGCGCGTGACCGTCACCTCCGCGGATTCGACCACAGCCGCCGGGAGCGAGCCCTCAACGATGAGGAAGACGTCCGAGTCGTACGCCGCGCCCTCATAGCGCGCCTCCACATTGGTCACCACCCCGGCGACCAGCACACGCCCCCGCCCGGGAACGTCGCGCCAGGTCACCACCACATCGTCAAGCTGCAGGACACTGCCCGGCTCAAGCCCAACCCAGAACGACAACGGCGAAGCGGCCTGCGTGCCCAGCACCCTGCCCACCGCGTCGCCCCGCAGCAGCGACGCATCCGCCGGCACGGCACGGGCCGGTACGTCGGCTCTCGCCTCGTCCTGGGCCACGGAACTCTCCCGAGCTATGGGTCACCATTCCCGCCCGCAGCGTAGCCGGGAACCGACTGCGAGAACCCAGGAAAACGTCCGGCCATGGTGATCCGGACCGGCATGACATTCCAACAACTTGCGGATGATTGGGTCCGCCAAGGCGGCTGTGCTGGCTGGAGCGCAAAGAGCACAATCCCTCTCGTGGGAGTCTTCAGACGACTGCTTGGCCGACGGCCAGTCCGGCCGTCACACGCAGAATCGGCCGCGGCTCAAATCAGCCCCGATGTGGGGGGTGGCCCAGCGCTTGAGGTCGTCCTGTACGGCGGCAGTCACGACCTGGAGGTCGTCGGGGAGAGTCACTACCAAGATGCACTTTGGCGGATCGTCGGTGGCCGGACCACCGGTCGGGTTCGCCATGAAGTTCGGGCCGTCCTGGTCGCGGAGAGCGACAACCCTTGCGACGCCAACGCCATCTCGGTCTGGATCAGCGGGATGACAGTCGGGTACCTGTCCCGTGAGGACGCTGCTGAGTACCGGCCCGGACTGCTGGCGCTTCAAGCAAAGGAGGAACATTCGATCGCGCTGGTGGCCGTCATTGTCGGCGGTGGGATGCGCGCCGACGGGCCCGGCCGTCTCGGTGTGTGGCTATCTTGCGATCCACGAGACTTCGGCGTCGCGATCGTCGCGCCGCCAGCCCCAGCGGTACTGCAAGGCGCCATGCGCACCGGGTTGTCGCAAGCGCTGGCCACCGACGAGCAGGACGAGTCCTACGACCTGTCCTGGCTGGAGCAACTGCCCAGTGAACACATCGCGGCCATCGGACGGCTCCGCGAACTGCTGGAGCACGACCCCGACCCGATCGACCGTCACTTCATGTTCTGCGAGCTTGAGTGGCACCTGTACCGCTCCCGCGACGCCTTCACCTCCGCCCTGCCCGAGTACGACGAAACCTGCCATCGCCACGACGCTGAGATGAACGGCATCCGAGATGCCCTCCTGGCCAAGTTCGGCAAGGTGCCGCTGCTGGAGACCTACACCCAGATGGCGATACGCCAGCAGAAAGCGAAGAACTGGCCAGAGGCAATCCGATGGGCGCAGCGGGGCGTAGCGCTCTACGGAGAACACGCCGCGCGCCCCGAAGCGGTCGAAGACCTGAACAGGCGAATCGCTGCCTACAACGGGAAGCTACAAGATCGGCGTGCGCTGGCCAGGGAAACGCCAGACACTCAAATCACAACCGGTCGAACCCAACCACGGGCGACGGAGACGCTCACCTGCGAGAACTGCGGCAAAGACTTTCAGCGGCCAGTGGCCCGAGGCCGCAAACCCAAGCACTGCCCCGAGTGTCGGGAACCCTCGGCATAGAGAAACCCGCATGACCACACCGGATGGCAGGCCTCGGTCGGCGGACAGTACGACCCGGGCAAACGAATGCGTGATCGCTTTGTCGTGCGAGCTGGTGTTGTCAGCATGAGTCGCTCCGGTGGGCTGCCTGCCTGAATGGAGATCATGCATTGCGAAAGTTGCCGAGACGATCAACGCAGGTGGCCGGGGAGTGGATAGTTATGGTGCTCGATGTTGCGAGGGGCGGTGTGTCGACCGATGTCAGGACGCATCTGTTGCTGTCGACGCCGCGCCCGGTAAGACGGCCCATCCCCGATAAGGCGATGTGAGCGGGCCCCTTATTGGAGGGACCACGGTTGTGCCCTGTCGCTGCGATCGGTGACGGCGTTCGCGCCTTGTGTCATACCTGCCTCGTACGATGACCCGGACCGGACATGGGCCGAACTGGTTGGTGAGGGCGGGCGTCCGCGGCGGGCTGAGGGAGGTGTTCGTGGTGACGGATGGGTGGGACCTGACCGCTGGGCCCGCCATGTGGGACATCGTGATCCCGACCGATGACGAGTCGATTGTTCGGCGGCGCCGCGCTCTGGCGCCCATTCAGGTGTTGACCGATATCGAGCGGAACAAGTCCCAGTTGGATGGCGGGTTCTGGCACCGCTATGACCTGTTCAACATCGCCTTGGCGGTGATTGATCAGGTGGCGCTTGCGATGGGGATCTCGGCGGGGCGTACCTGGGAGGAGACGGTCGACTACGCGGCGGATCAGGCGACGCGCCAGGCCCCCGATGCTGGGCGGGGCGAGTGGCGTGCGGTGGCCGAGCGTGTGGTGGTGTCCCTGGTCACGACCGACGTCGAGACGGTGCCTTACCTCGTGCACGGTGCCGGTGGGCCGACGTGGCTGGCGCAGCGGTTCCGGCTGTTGTACGTGCAGCCGGCCGGTGACGGGTCGGAGTATCTGCGTGCGTCGGAGCAGGCGATCAACATCTTCGTGGAGGCGTTGGATCTCGATATCGAGGCGGCGCAGATCGCGAATGAGGCGCAGTTGAGGGCGCTGATCGAACGTGGCGCCGTCGAGTCGGCCGTGCAGATAGCCAGGCATGCCCGGTATCGGTCGATCCAATATCAGGAACGGATCCGGCGCGTCGTGGCCGACACGCTCATCGATCCGGACGCCCATGACTGGATCGGGGACGTACCGGCGCTGCTGGACTCTGCCCTTGTCCACGTGCGAGAGCGCCTTGACGCCGAAGCGGCGTTGCTGGATGCGGTGGCCGACCGGCGTGCCGAGATCGATGACTCGGCAAGGCTGGCCGCAGCCAACCAGCTCATCGAGATCCTGCGCGAGTGTCGGCACCGCCACGACGAGCTGCACGGTCATCTGATCGGAGCCCGCGGCCGGCTGCGGGAGGCGCTCGACGACAGGTTTGCCCGCCCGGCGCGCTCAACGCACCGGGTCGACCTGGCCGCGGACCTGCTGACGCCGTATCTGGCGCGTCCGGTCCGGGACGCCGAGGCGGCGGCCGGGCGGCTCGTCGCCACTGTCGGTGGGATCGCGACCCGCTGGTGGCCGTCGTTGGCGACGATCACCGACGAACTGTGTGCACCGGCCCGAATACCTGATCAGGGCGAGGAGTTTGAGCCGCCGGAGTTCGAGGACGTGGAGCAGGCCGAGTGGTGGGAGTCCTACGAGGCGACCGTAGAGTCGATGTTCGGTGCGGTAGACGGGCCCATTCGACTTTCCCAGTTGTTGGCACGTGCGCAGTCCGTCGCGGCAGATACGGCTGATGCGGACGGCGAGCCGCTCGATGCTGGCGTGCTGGTCGCAGCCACCGTCCATGCCGCGCACCGTGCCTGGGCAACGCATCTGGCCGGCCGGTCCGCTGGAGAGCGGGTCGTCGTCGCGACCACGACGGGCGACCTGGTCGACGCTCCAGGCATTTGGTCGGCCGACCTGCTCCTGGTTCCGGGCGAGATCACCGTCGACATCGCAGCCCCCGAGGCGAGGCCAACGCGAGACCGAACGGATGACCAGGAGCATGAGGAGTATGAGCCTGAGGAGTATGAGGAGTGAGTGCGACCAGCGACGGGATCGACATCGGACGGCTGCTCGGCTGGGCCGCACGTGCGCGGGAGACGCCGAGCCGGCACGATGACTATCACCGGCTGCTGCTTCGCTACCGCAACGAACCCGACTTCGCCGCCAGCGTCGACGCGGTGTTCACCGGCGTCGGGTTACACCTGACGGTCGATGAACGCGACGGCGCGATCGTCACCGCCGCCTACGATTCGCCGCTGCGCGTCACGCTGACCGACGTCATGAAGCGCGCCCAACCGACGCATCGCGCGGTCGTGGGCGCGGCGATCCTTGCCGTGGCCCGCACGGCCTACCCGGACCCGGCGATGGTCGACGACCCGGACCGGATGGCGGTGTTCACCACCCGGTCGGTCGTCGACACGCTGGACCGGGCCGCGCAGGGGCATGCCGACACCGCCGACCAGGACGGCGATCTGGACGAGGCCATGCTGGAATCCTGGCGTGGCTGGCTGGCGCTGGCGACCGCTCGCCCCAACGCGCAGCGCCGCTCCGGCAACGACCGGCAGGGCCTGGTCAACAGGGTGTGCCGCCTGCTGGTTGACGCGGGCTACCTGACGGCCCGCGGGGAGGTCGATGGCGGCACCTGGCTGGCCCGGCCGCGGTTCCGGCACGCGGTGGCAGCCTTGTGCGAGGACTCCGAGCTGTACGCCCTAGTCAACGGGCTCGGCGACCCGGCTGAGGAGTCGTCGTGATGGCCACGGAGCCGGCACGTCTCGCCGACGCGCTGCCGGTGCCGCCGCTGCGGTTGCGCCGGATCCGGCTATGCGGCGTCGGACCGGATGGTGCCCGCTTCGACCCCCTCGACCTTGACTTCACCACGGCCGACGGCGCCGCCAGCCGGGTACTGCTATCGCTGACAAACACTGGCGGCAAATCGACGCTTATCACGCTCGTTTCCAGCCTCGTGGTGCCGGCCTCCCGGGCACAGGTCGGCGGCAAGAACCTCGGCGACTACGTGCTCACAGGAGACACCTCCCACATTGTCTGCGAGTGGGAAGATGCCACGACCGGTACCCGCACCGTCACCGGCACGGTGATGGAGTGGAAGGACGGTCGCCGTCAGCCCGGCCACAAGCAGCGGTCCACCACCAACATGCACCGGGCGTGGTACCTCTTCCGCACCGGCCCAGGCTTGCCCGGCATCGACGACCTACCGTTCGTCGCCGATGGCCGCCGCGTCGTGAACGAGAAATACGTCACCCTGACCGCGGAGCTTGTGTCGCAACACCCGCAGGCTCAATGGGTCCTCGCCCGCACCCAGCAGGAGTGGACCCGCACGCTGGAGGAGCGGACCAGCATCGACCCGGTGCTGTTCGGCTACCAGATGCGCATGAACGACGCCGAGGCGGGAGCGCAGAAGCTGCTCGCCACATTCGACTCGCCCGACAACGTCGTACGGTTCTTCGTCGCGGCCCTCAACGACGACAGGGAAATCGCCGACTACACCGACAAGCTGGGAAAGTACGCGGAGTTGGCCGCCCGCCGGCCCGAACTGGAGGCACTGCGCGACTTCTGCGCGGAGGTCACACCGCGCATCACGCAGATCTCAGCGCGGGCGGCAGAGGTCGAGACGGCGGAGGCGGCTGCGGTACGGGCCCGCATCGCGGGCGGAGAACACGCCACCGCGCTGGCCAACCGGGTCGCCCAGGACAGGTCGACCCTCGTCGACCTGAACGAGGCCGCCGAGAAGGCCGCCCTGGAACTCACAGCGGCCCGCCGCGAGTACGGGCAGATCAGCGACATCCGCCTGCAGCTTCAGCTAGAGCAGGCCCGCGCCCGCCTCATTGACGCGCAGCAGACCAAGCAGCGCCGCACCGAAGCGGCACAGAAGGCGGAGCTCGAAGCGGAAGCCTGGGACGCCGTCGACGTGGTGATCGAGGTCGACAACCTCCGAACGGCCCGGGATGCGGCACAGCAGGCCTACGACGCCGCCGAGGCCGGCCTCGGCCCCTTGCGTGGGCAAGTCGCGACCGCCGCAGCACAGCTGGCTGGCCGCCTCGAAGCGCTCGCCGAGGAGGCACTGCAGGCCGCCGAGACCGCCGAGCAACGGGCCGAAGAGGCCGACGAGCTGGCAGGTCAAGCCCTCGACGCCGAGAAGGAGGCCGACGCCCGCAACCGGCAGGCCGCCGTTGAGCTGCGGCAGATCGAGGCGCAGTTGCGGGCGGCGGAGAAGGCACGCGCCGCCGCTGTTGAGGCCGGATGGCTCGGCGCCACCGAGCAGCCCGACCACTGTGTCCGGCGGTGGCAACAGGCGAAGGAAGCCGCCCAGGACCGGATGGCACAGGAGACGGAGCGGGCCAAGGCGGCTGAGCGGGCACGTACGGAGACCGACGTCCGGCTCGATGCCCTCGCCACCGAGCTGACCTCGCTACACGCAGCGGCGCGGGAAGCCAAGAATCGCTTGGAGTCCTTCGATACCGACCACGCCAGCCTTGCCACGCACGAGGTGCTGGAGTTCCTGCTTGGGGGACCGGTAAGGTCCAGCACCGACGTGGTCCGCGTCAGTGAGCTTGCGCAGCGGGCCGCTCATGACGCCGACGTACGGGCCGCCGAACACGAGCGGGTCGCCAAGGCTGCGCGGGACGAGATCGCCCATCTCGACGAGACCGGAACAGCGCCGACCGGAGCGGATGTGCTCGCCGTGCTGACGGCGCTGATCGACGCGCGTATCGGAGCGGTCACCGGCCTGGAATGGATCGAACGAAACATCGCCGAACCCGAGGCGCGGCCCGGCTTCATCGAAGCCCATCCCGAATTCGCTGGCAGCGTTGTGGTGTCAGACCCGGCCCGGTTTGAGGCGGCGGTCTCCCGGCTTGCGGATACGGCGCCACGGACGCGGACCCCCGTGACCGTCTTGACGACGCAGTCGGCCACGGTAGCCAACGCCCCAGACTCTGACCGGTACGTGGTGTTGCCGCACCGGGCAACGTGGGATCGTGACTGGGCGGCCACTGTTCGCGCGGAGCTGGACGAGATTGCTACGACCGCAGGCCGTGCCGAAAAGCAGACCCGCGACGCGGCGACCGCGTACCGGTCGTGCGAGGCGGCTTGCCGCGGGTTTACCGCACGCTGGAGCGGCACCGACCGGGCGGATCTCATCCAGCACGCGGAATCGTCCGCCGACGCAGCCAAGCGCGCCACCGCCGAACGCGAACGACTGGCTGCCGCCCGGGACCAGCACCGTCTGGACGCGGAGAACGCACAGCAGAACGCCGAGGCGGCCCGTCACAGCACGACGCTGGCGGAGAGAAAGGCCACGCTGGCCGCCCAACTGTCGGAACTCGCCGCCGTCGCCGCTGCCGCAGCGGCAAGAAAACCAGCTGTCGAGGCCACGGCTGCCGCGGCTCAACGAGACGTCGCCGCCGCCCAGATGAAACGCCAGCAGGCCAGGCAGATCGCCAAAGCCGCCACCGGGCAGGCTTCCCAGGCCCGCAGCGCCCGGGAAATCTGGCAACGAGAACGCGACCAGATCGGCGTGGAACTAGCCGCGCCCGATCCCGGCGGCAACCTCGACGTCGTACGCGGCGCCTGGGAGACACTGCGCCTGGAACTGTCGGCCGCCGAACGCGGGATGGTGGAGGCGGGCCAGCTCGACCGGGCCAACCGGGCGCTGAACCAGGCTCTCGGCAAGCGCCGCCGCTACGACGAAGCGATCCTGACCAGGGCCTCCGACCTGGCGAACACCACGCTCGCATCGTCCCGCGAATCCTTGAACGGCGAGCAGCGCCGTGCCCGCGACCTTTCGGGCCGGCTGGAGAAGGAGCGCTTGGCCGCCGAGCATGACCTGACGGTCGCGGACGCCACGGTACAGGCGGCGCAACCCACCGCCGGCGACCGGCAAAACCACGTCGACCTGTCGAACCTGCCAGAGTGGCAACCCACGTCCCCCGGTGATATTCCAGGACTGCTGGAGCGGCTGGAGGCGCGCAACATCGAGCTGCGTGACCGTCGAGACGCCGCCGAGACCGCGGAGACCGAGGCCCGCGAGCTTCGCGATGAGGTGGCCACCGACCTTGAGGCGTTCGCTGATCTGATGGGCCTGTGGATCGAGAACCCGGTACCGACGGACAAGGTCTTCACGGGATCGAAGGACGCCGCCCGAAGCGCTATGAAGGACATGCTCGACGCCCAACGGCAGGCCGACCGCGCCGAGCGCGCCGCGCGCGAGCACCTGCAGTCGGCGGTTAACGCCGTCCGTACGGCCGCCGGTGACGCCCGCTGGCATGCCCTTGATAAGCCGGTTGCGGTCCGCATCCGCATGCTGCCGGACTCGGACCTCGTAGCAGCGTCGGATGTCCTCGCACGGCGCGTCCATGCGATGGCGGAATCTGCCAGTGGTGACCTCGCTGCCATGGACACGCATCGGGCGATCTTGCGCGACGAACTGGTCACATTGTGCCGGGAACAGCGGCGCATGCTGCGGGAGGTGTCGAGGACCTCTCGCCTCCCGGCCGGCTTGGGTGACCTGTCGGGGCAGCCGGCGATCAAGATCCGGTTCGAGGACGCCCCCGACGACGAGACGGCGGCACGACTCGCCTCTCGGGTCGACTCCTGGGCAGCCGAGCTGGCAGTCAACCCGAAACGAGCATCATCCGCCGAGGTGCGAGCCCGGTGGCTCGCCGACGCCGTCCGCGACACCGTGCTGGACCGATCCCGAGCGGGCGCGTGGTCGATCGAGATCCTTAAGCCCCGTATCGACGGTCGGGTCATGTACTGCCCTCCGGACCGAATACCGCACGAGTTCTCCGGTGGCCAGGTTCTCACCCTCGCTGTACTCGTCTACTGCGCGCTGTCCGGCGTGCGATCGGCCCACCGCCCTGGCGGCGCCCGCCCGGCCGGCACTCTCATCCTCGACAACCCGTTCGGCGCGGCCTCCGCCGAAACCCTGATCGAAATGCAGCACCGGCTGGCCGCCCACACCGGACTCCAACTCGTCTGCGCCACCGGCCTCAACGACGCCAACGTCGACGCCGCCTTCACCGCTGCCGGCTCGGTCATCGTCAAACTCCGCAACGACGGCGACCTGCGGCGCAACCTGTCATTCCTGCGGCTACGGTCGCGGACCGTGGACGGCATTGACGTCGTTGCTTCGATCCTCGGCGGTCGCCCCGCCTCGTCGCCGCAGAACTGGGTCGACGCCACCCGATACGAGATCCGTCAGTGACCGCACTGCCCCTTCGCCCAGGAGAGATCACCGCCCTCGCCGAGGCCCTCACCACCTGTGGCCGGGTCCGGGTGCCGCTACACGAACTATGGCCACTATGGGCCGCAGCCGCGCCGCGGCTGGTTGGCGACCCCGACCAGGTAGCCGGACTGGCGCAGGCACTGGCGGAACTGTCCCGGCAACGAGTCGTCGAGTTGCCCAAGGAAGCCTGGGACGCATCAACGACGCCGCCGCTGCCCCGCTCAATCCTGGTACCCACCGCCCGCCGCACATCCCGGCCGCGTCCCTGGGTGCGCCACCCCTGGTGCCCCGAACTGGGTTGGGCCGCATCGCAACCAACCCTCTCCGAAACCCAACACAACGATCTTGTCGCCGTCAACGAATGGTTGATCCACAACCGTGGCCGCGACGTACCCGTCGTACCGATGCGCTACCGATCGGTCGAACTCTTCGGCAACGAGAAACACCTCGAAGCCTTGTCCCGAACCAGCCTGTTCGCCCCGGGCCGGCTCAACCTTGACCTGCTCTGCTGCGTTCGCAGGCCGCCGCCCCTCGCCGCCGCTGTCGTCGGACCCGGAACGGACGTGCTCGTCATCGAGAACAGTGACACCTACTGGGTGGCGATCGACATCCTTCGGCATCTCGACAGTCATCCTGTCGGCATCGTTGCCTGGGGAGCCGGACGAGCATTCCCCACCCAAGCCGAGACATTGAAGATCGACGTCGCAGGTCGCGGACCTGTCAAGGGCACCGTCTGGTACTGGGGCGACCTGGACCCCGACGGCCTGGTCATCGCCACCGACGCCGCCGCAGCGACCGCTGCGATCGACGGACCCCCGGTACTGCCCGCCGCACCTCTGTGGCACGCCATGGCCGACCGTCCCATCCAGAACCGCGGAACCATCGACTGGTCGGCATCGGCCGGCGAGACATGGCTCGGCCCAAACCTCTGGACGCGGCTCGCCGACGTCCGCGCGGCCAACGGCCGCATTGCCCAGGAAGCGATCGCGCCGTCGGTCATCGGGGATTGGGCCTTGCGTACGACATAGCCCTCCCGGCCCCGCCGGGTGCCCATGGCTGCGAGTGGCGTCGGCATGTGACCACGTCATCGCTGGCCCGTCGGTAGAGTCAATTGGTTGCGGTGTGCCTGGAGTTCGGGTCGATACGTAGCGGGGAGGACAGGCGGTGCAGGACAGTGCCGAAATCTATGAGGAGTTGATCGGGCGGCTGGAGGCTGCGGCTGCGCCGGTTGCCGTACAGGTGCGAGAGGAAGTTGGCCGGGGACGGCTGGTCAAGGGGTCGAAGCTCCCGGAGGGCGAGCGGCAGGAGCGGCAGTTTCGGTTGTCCGAGGCGAAACTGGGGCGGATCACGGATGACGAGATGGCGGTGCTGCCCCTACAGCGGTGATCAGCGGCTTGCGCTGCTGTGCGAGACGCTGCTGACCCTGGCGGAGACGATGGCGGCGTCTCGGCGCGCCGTGCTTACCTTCGCCACCCACCATGATCTGCCGAGCAGGTTCGTGGAATTCAGAGCACCCGACGACGTCGAGGCCGAGACGGCGCATTCTGATCTTGAAGCTGAGGTTGCGAAGGCGGAGCAGGCGTTGGCGCGAGTCCGCGAGGTAGTGCAGCCGCTGCGTCAGGAGGTCGGCACGTGGCAATGACGCGAAGCGAGCTGATCAGCGCCGTCGAGAGCGCGATCGGAGTTCTGTCGAGCGTCTACCGCGGCGCGGCCGCCGAGTCAGACCTGTACGAGGCCGCCCTGTTGACCATTGCTGCGGACGCTGCGGAAGCGGCGGGCGGTAGGTGCTTGGTCACCAACGACGGCCGCCGCCCGGCCGCGCAACTGACGTTCCGACGGTCGCCGGGCAACCTGTACCTGGGTGACTTTACCCATGTGGTGGCGAGCTTTCCCGGTACCCCACGCGAGTTGGAGATCCATCTTGGGGTCTACGTCACCGGAGGATCCCGCGTGCCGCACGAGTGCGACGTGGCGATCCTGGACCGGGTCGAGGCCGAACGCAGTCGGCGCGGCCTGGTACACCCACGATGTAGCAAGCTGATCGCCTCGATCGAGGCCAAGCACTATCAAGCGTCGCCCGGTTTTGGAGTCGGTCGAGCGTTCATCGGCCTGGCGGCCGAGATGGGTCAGGCGAAGTGCACGCTTGCGTTTCCCGCTCCAGGATCTTCAAGCATCAGACCGTTGCTGGCCAAGCGACGTAGCGAGTGCTATGACGAACTAATCCCAGGTACTCCCGCAGCGACTCGTCTGCGTGCCCACCTCGACCAGAGAATCAGAAACTGGATCGCAGCAGGATGAGGTAGACGGCAAGTCGGGTCTGTGGCTCCGGATGGGTGACAGGTCGGGATTCCATCTTCCACTTGATGCGTTTGATCCGGCACACTGCGTATATGTCGCTGGGTCAGGGTGCGGCGGCTGCGTCGTCGACGGTGCGGCTCGCTCTTGCCGCCGTTGGCGACGAGACGGGCATCATGGCGGCGGTCGAGTTGGGTAACCGGGCCCGGGCGACGTTGGGTCACATGCCGTACGCGGGGTACCGGGATGCGGCGGCGAGCCACACGCTGCTGCTGGCCTACGCGAGCGAGCGGGTCGTCGGGTACGCGCTGTACGGGCTCACACGGCGTCGAGTGCGGTTGACGCACCTGTGCGTCGATCCGGCGTGGCAGGGCCGCGGGGTGGCACGGCTGCTGGTGAGCTGGATCAGCGAGCGGCACGCCGACTATCCGGGGATCTTGGCGAAGTGCCGCCAGGACTACCGGCTGGGCGACATGTGGATCCGGCTGGGCTTCACCCAGATTTCGGAGCGCCCCGGCCGGAGCAAGGCCGGCCATGTCCTGATCGGCTGGTGGCGTGATCATCACCATCCGAACCTGTTCACCCGCGACGACGACACCGTGCTGGTCAGGGCCGGCGTTGATCTGAACGTGCTGCGTGATCTCGCCGAGTCCGGGCGGTCGGACGCGGACGAGTCCCGCGCGCTGATTGCCGATCAGATCGCCGACCGGCTGGAGTTGGTGCGCACGGCGGCGTTGGACGGCGAGATCAACCGGATGGCCGGACCGTTACGGGCCCGGTGCATCGCATGTGCGGAGCGGTTGACGTCGCTTCGGGCCGAGCCCGCCCGGGTGGCGCAGGTCAGCGCTGCGCTGCTTGCCGTGGCGCAGACAGATGACCCGGGGTATCCGCATAACGAGCAGGACCGGTTCGATCTGGCTCATGTCGCGGAGGCCATCGCGACCGAGCTGAACGTGTTCGTCACCCGCGACGAGCATCTGGCCCGTGTGCTCGGCCCAACAGCGGAGCGCGACCATGGGCTGCGCATCCTGCGCCCGGCCGCCGTCGTGATCCACCTCGACGAACTGGCCCGGGCCGAGGCGTACCGGCCGGCCGCACTCCTGGACACCCGGTACCGACGCCAGCTCATCGGCGTAGGCAGCGAAAGCGACCTGACCGTTCTCGTTAATCAGAGTGCGGGGGAGCGGCCGCGTGATCTGGTCCGGGCTGTCCGGGAGCTGGGCTTGGCCGGCTGCGACCGGGTCGGTATCTACAACCCCGACGGGCAGCTCGTGGCCGCCGTCGCGACCGCGTGCCGCGACGGCGCGCTGAGGGTCCCGCTGCTGCGCGTCGCCAACACGGGTCTGGCGGACACGCTGGCGCGTCAGGTGCTGTTTCAACTCCGCCAGCAGGCCCGCGACGCCGGCGCCACGATTATTAGGATCACCGACCGGTACCCGTCCGCCGCGGCCCGGCTCGCCGCCATCAGCGATGGGTTCTACGAGGCCGACGACCAGTACTACGCCTTCGTCGTGGACGAATGTGGGCCGGCGACGCAGGTCGAACACCGCGCCGCGATCGCGGCACGCCAAGCCGGCGTGCCGGAACCTGCCCCGTTAAGATCAGATATGCCAACTGTCGCCGCCGCCGAACTGGAACGCATCTGGTGGCCGGCGAAGATCACCGACAGCGGCCTGCCGACCTACCTGATCCCCATCCAGCAGGCGTTCTCCGTCGACCTGCTCGGCGTCCCACACGCCCTTGTGCGCCACGACGTCCTCGGCCTGGCCAGGGAACATGTCTACTACCGCAGCCCGAAAGGCATCCGCGTTCAGGCCCCGGCACATCTGCTCTGGTACATCAGCGGCAGCGGACCCGGCGTGGCCTACCAGTCCGGCGTCGTCGCCTGCTCCCAACTCGACTCCGTCGACACCGGCACCCCAGAGGAACTGCACAGCCGGTACCGGCACCTCGGCGTCTGGGACCTGAGCAAGATCCTGCAAGCTTCCCGCCATGGCCAAGTCCAGGCCCTGCGATTCACCAACACCGAGCCGCTCGTACACATCCCACTGCCACGCCTGCGCAGGATCGCGGCCGCCTACGGGCACCGCGCAGTACCACCGCAGGGACCGCAGCGCCTGTCGGCCGACTTGTTCGCTGCCCTCTACCAGGAAGGCCGGCACCAGTGACCAACTACAGAACATTGCTGCTGTCGCTGCGACCGCGCTTCGCCGAGGCCATCCTGTCCGGCGACAAGACCGTCGAGCTGCGCCGCCGTCCCGTCAACGCCGTACCGCAGACGCCGATCATTCTCTACGCCAGTAGCCCCACCATGGCCATCGTGGGCACCGCCCGACTCCGCGAGGTTCAAACCCTGACGCCCGACGCGGCCTGGTCCCAGCACGGCCGGTCCCTGGCCCTCAGCCGGCCCGAGTTCGACGCGTACCTCGACGGCAGCCACCACGCCTACCTGCTCATCCTGCACCGCGTCTGCGCACTCAACGAACCCCTCACCCTGCGCGAACTCCGCCAGGAAGGCCACTTCCAACCACCCCAAAGCTTCCGCTACATCGCCCCCTCCGACCCCGCCCCCGTACGCCAGCTCATCCCGACTCGCGGGCGGGGGACGGGAGAACAAAGGGAGAACGCACGTCCCGAAACAGTGCGGAAGCCGACGACACGCCGTGGCATATCGTCGGCCTCCGCACCAGCAAGAACGTCACCCAACGGTGTCAATCGTCAGGCGGCGATATTCAAGATCGTCGACTCTTAATCCGCGGGTTCGGGGTTCGAATCCCTGGCGGCGCGCCCCGGTGGACGTAGTTGGACCATTGCCCTGTCGGTGGTTCGCGTCGTCCTTCTGGAGTTGCCCGTTCCGTCTACGGCTCGCGCTTCGTAAAGCGCCAGCCTGGCCCGCAGCGGTCGCCGTCCGCGGCGTTCAATTAGTGGCTGCCCGGTACCACGGCCCCGGCGTTGTTCCGGCTTGAGGCGTTGTGTCCGTGTTGAGGACCGGACGAGGTGGAGTTGTGGGACGAGCGCGACTTCTGATGATCTTTCGGGTGTCTATGCCAGAAGATCGTCTCAGGAGTCGCGCTCGTGTCGTCATCTTCCCCGATCAGCCCTGTTGTTGACCACCTCGCCGATCTGGCCTTGTGGGAGGCCGAACTCGCCGCGAATTCGGTGGCCGCTGACCCGTTGTCGATGGCATCGTCGCTGCTCAACCGGCTCCGGCAGGTACCCGACCCTCGGCGGCTGCGGGGTCTTCGACACCCGCTGCTGGTGATCCCGGTCCTGACCGCCTGCGCGACACTGGTTGTGGGCAACGACAGTGTCACCGCGATCCGGCAGTGGGCGGCAGGTACCCCGCAAGATGTCCTGCACCGCATCGGGGCCCGGTTCAACCCGCTACTCGGCCAGTACACGGTGCGCAGCGAACGTACCTTCCGCCGGGTCCTGGCCGGCCTGGACGGTGACGCCCTCGATACAGCAACCTGCGGATACGCCGCGGACATCGTCAGAGGTGACGCCTGCGTCCCGTCATCGCGGCCACCGAAGGACCGGTCGAACGCGAGCAACGCCGCGCCGCGCAGCGGGCGGTGACCCACCCGGTGCCGGCCGGGCTGCTACCCGCCGCAGCGGTCGACGGGAAACTGTTGCACGGCACCCGCACCCCGACCGGGCAGGTGTTCCTCGTCGCCGCGATCACCCATCACCACGGGGTGATCCTGGGTCAACGCCAGGTCCCGGACAAACGCGGCGAGAACGCTGTGATCGCCGACCTGCTGGCACCGCTTCACGTGGCCGGCATGATGCTGACCCTGGACGCACTACACACGACGAAGAAGACCGCCCGGCTGATCACCGGGCCGCTGGACGCCCACCATCTTCTGATTTTGAAAGGGAATCAGCCGCTCGCCTACCAGGCGGCCCAAGCGTTGCTGTGCGGTACCGACACCGAGTTCGCCGACAGCATGAGCGTCACCGACGACCGGGGACATGGGCGTACCGAACGCCGGACCGTTCGTGTCGCGCCCGCCGATGACAGCCTGTTCCCCGGTGCCCGGCAAGTCTTCCGGCTACGCCGTGACACCGGTGGTCTCGACGGTGTCCGCACCGGCAAAGACATCATCCACGGCATCGTCAGCCTGGACGCCGACCTGGCCGGCCCGCAGCACCTCAACCACTACGCCCGCGGGCATTGGTGCGTGGAAACCGTCTCCACTGGGCCAGAGACGTGACCTTCCGAGAGGACGACTCCCAGCTCAGGACCGGTACCGCACCACGAGCCCTGGCCAGCTTCCGCAACTTGGCCCTCAACACCTTCCACTTCGCCGGACGCGCCAACATCGCCCACGCCCGCCGCGACCTGCACGACCGCACCGACACTTTCGCCGTCTACGGCATCTAACAAACCATGATCAAACCGGACGCAAAGGAACAACGCCGGGGCCCTGTGCCCGGCACCGGATGGTGTTGAAGGCGTCGATTGCCGTTTCGTCCGTGTCGGGAAGTGTGTGCAGATAGCGTTCGGTCGTTCTGATGCTGCCATGGCCAAGGCGTTCCTTGACGACTTGAAGATCGGCTCCCCCGGCAAGGAGCCATGAGGCGTGGGCGTGGCGCAGGTCGTGGATGCGAATGCTGAACTGAAGTCCAGCCGTGGTCCGCGCGCGCTTCCAAATTTGGTTGCGGAACCAGTCGCGGGGGATGTGGCCGTCGGTGTCGGGTTGGCGGGGTGTAGTGGGCTTGACTCTCTTTGCTGCCCGGCGTGCCGCGCGGTAGATCGCGAAGACGTCCTTGCAATGCTGGCATCGGCATTGGCCCGCGTTGTAGGCGGTCAAGGTGCCGTGACTGTACTGCCTACCCGCGCTGTTCGGTCTGGTAAGTCCGAGTTGCTGGGGGACCGGTTCTGCCCGCAGCCGCACTTCCGGACGTTCGTCGGGTCGCATCGCGAACAGCAGGTCGTTGGATCCGAGTCCTTCGGCTTCGACGTGAGCTTTGATCTTCTTGGTGAGCTGGATGCTGATCTTGACGCGGCGGTACTCCTTGTCCTTCGGATACTGCTTGACGTGGAATCGTTTGCCCTCAGGATGGAACTTCGGATTGACCTGTACGACCGCTCGGCTGATCGTGAAGACACGCGAGGGGAGGTGGAGATCGCTGACCCGGAGTTCGGTGAGCTCGCCCCAGCGTAGGCCGGTCTCGATGTCGGTTTCGACGAGGAGTTGCGCGTCGGCGCTCGGCAGCTTGCTGTAGAGGGCGTCGAACTGCTCAGGTGTGATGATCGTCAACGGTTTGACCGAGACCGTCGGGGTCTTCACACCCTTGCACGGGTGGAGGAACGTCACCTTGTCGAGGAACGCGGTAGTGAAGATCGCGCTGAGGATGAACCGGAGCTTCTGGATGGTCGCCGGTGTAACGTCCTCCTGCACGAGGTGTGTCACCCATTCGCGTACATGACTGGGCAGGATGTCGACCATCCTGATAGGGCCGAACCATGGCAGGATGTGCTTGTTGATCTCGTAGGTGTAGACCTCGCGGGTGGTGGGCTCCATCACGTGGTGGGGGAGCCACTCGTCCTCGACGTAACGACGGAACCGTTGGCGACCTCGACGAGGATCTCCGATCCTGCCCTCCGCCAGCTTCGCCTCGGCGTTCTGCCACGCCTTATTGGCTTCCTTCTTGTTGGAGTAGGTGCCAGCCGAACGCAGCGAGCCCCGAAGATCGAGGTAACACGCTGTGTACCGGATCGTCCCGCCGTCACGGCTCTTGCGCTCCTTGAGGTAACCCACGCGCGTCCCTCCCGCCCATTCTGATCATTTGTCCGTCGTTTGTCCGCGGACTTGCCGTCAGAACGTGTCACCATCCCTCACATGGCGGCACTCGGACCTGCCGTTCTACATGCAGATTAGCACTCGTAACGCGGGACGACCAGGCGTGAAGTGAACGCTGTTACTGCACTGACACGGAAGAGGTCACTGGTTCAATCCCAGTATCGCCCACCAGCTC
>WNGB01010777.1_pt1 | contig 28429 bp, 25 predicted proteins | sample 5400681 | NCBI WGS metagenome assembly WNGB01 (sample SAMN13153367, study PRJNA577476) | soil metagenome | isolation source: 115 cm soil or saprolite under grassland replicate 2 | place: USA:California | collected 2016-06-15
CAGAATCAAAAAGGCCGCCCACAGGGGCGACCGGAAAGAGGAGGTCTGCGCGGCGAGGCCGAGATCGATGGTCGATGGTCGCGCAAACAGGGCGCGTCGTTTGTCGAGTGACTGATGTACACCGCTCAATATATCCTGTGGGCAGGATAGAGCAAGTGCCGTGCCAGGGCATCGTCCGCAGGTGCGAATAGCATCTCCATCAAGAGGCGGAGGGCGTCCCTCCCTGTCTCACAGTGGCATCTGGAGCGCGCGGTCGAGCACGGCGCGCACCTGCGGATAGCCGATCAGCGCCAGCGCCTGGTCGGGCGCGAACCAGCCGGCCGCGCTGATGCCCTCCTCGACCTGGGGGCGCGCCTCGTCGCTCGCGGCGCGCATCACGAAGAAGGCGACCTGCTTGGCGCGCGGCGCGCCCTTCTTCGACCACACCGTATACTCGATCGTGCCGACGCGCGGGCCGAGCTCGCCGTGGAGGCCGGTCTCCTCGAAGACCTCGCGGACGGCGGCGTCCTCGTCGCTCTCGCCATCGTGGAGGTGCCCTTTCGGGAGCGTCCAGCGGCCGTACCTGTCGTGGATCAGGAGGATGAGCAGCGTACCCGTCCCGTCGCGGCGGTAGACCACGCAGCCGGCGGCACGTCTGACCGGAGGGTTACTCTCTTGCATAATTCCTGATTTACGTTTGGGGGTGGGGGTGAGGGCGCGGGGCTGCGCCCCGCGCCCTCACCCCCACCCCCAAACGACTTTCAAGGGGCTAGCGGCCGAAGAACAGCCGCTCGATCGACTGCTCCAGGCTGACCGCCCACTCGCCCATTGGCGTCTGCTGGGACCACTGGCTGAGCGCGGAGAGCTGCCCGGTGGCCAGCAGCAGGCCGACGATCACCAGCATCAGGCCGCTCAGCAGGCTGGTGGTGTGCAGATGCAGAGTGGTGAAGCCCAGGTTGACGTCGAAGCCGCGCCCGCGGATGATCTTCCAGAAGCGCGAGCCGGCGCCGAGGCGGCTGAAGAACGACGCGATGATAATCAGCGGCATGCCCAGGCCCAGCGCGTAGACGAACGCCAGCACCGCGCCCTGGATCACCGCGATCCCCTGGGTGGCCAGCAGAGTCAGCAGCGCGCCGTAGATCGGCCCGACGCAGGCCGTCCAGCCGAACGCGAACGTCGCGCCGTAGAGGAACGAGCCGGCCGCGCCGGCCGACGGCCGGTCGAGCAGCTTCATGCCGGTGAACCCGCCGCCGAGCATGCTCATCAGCCCGAACGCGATGATCAGCAGGCCGCCGACCAGCCGCACCACGTCGAGCACGCTGACCAGCTTGACGACGGTGAAGCCCAGGTCGATCGACACAGCCTGGCCGCTCGACGTCAGCCCGTGGAAGAACAGCTGGCTGAGCGCCGTCGCGCTCGCGCCGAGCAGCACGATCGTCGTCGCCAGCCCAAGGAAGAACATGATCGTCATCAGCACCACGCGCTCGCGGCGAGCCTGGAACGTGAAGGCGAAGTAGGCCGGCAGGATCGGCAGCGTGCAGGGCGAGAGAAAGCTGAAGATGCCGGCCAGGAACGCCGCAGGTGCGAGCACCAGCACGCTCCCGCGGCCGGTCGGGATTGCGGCCTCGGAGCCGGCGCCGCTGAAGCTCAGCACGGCGATCGAGCCGAGGGCCAGCGCGACGACCAGGCCGATCACCAGCCCGCGCGTCGGGAACCGGCGCTCCGACGCGGCCGCGGCCGGCGGTGGCGCGGCCTTGAGATCCGGGGTGGACATGCGAAACCTCCAGCGAACACGGGCGCGCGGCGCCCTTGCATCTGTTCGCTCTATTATACATCGGCCAGGTGGATGCGGCCCAGGCCGGCGGTGTAGTCGCCGGCGAAGAACAGGCTCGTGTCCGCGCCGTTCAGCGCCACGAAGCCGGCGCCCGTGTCGGGCAGGGCATAGGGCCAGCGCGCGACGTCGTGCCACAGCGGAGCCCGCAGATCCTCGCCCAGCAGCGCGCCGACCAGATCCGCGACCGGATGCCCCAGCTGCTCGGCTGGCGTCTCCCAATGCTCCAGGCTCCAGCGCGCGCCCATCTGGGCGATCAGCAGGCTGTGGCCGGGCGGACAGCGCTCGGGTCCCTTGGCGTGCTCGATCGCCAGCCAGGCGATCGGGTGCGCGCGGTCGACGTTGAGCAGCGCGTAGAACGGTCGCTCGATCCGCCGGTCGTAGGCTAGCGCCACCGAGATGCAGCGGCGATAGGTCGCGCGTGCCAGCTCGGCCAGCAGCGCGGCCCTAGCCTGCGGCTCGATCGCGCTCGCCGCCACGATCGCGGCGGCCTGCGGGGCGGGGGGCGTGAGCAGCACCATGTCCGCCTCGCCGACCTGCTGTCCACCGGCGTCGACCAATAGCCAATGACCGTGATGGGGTGAGCGGGTGAGCGGGTGAGCGGGTGAGCGGGTGATGGAGAATCGCCCACTCGGTCGGTCGTCGGTCGTCGGTCGTCGGTCGTCCGTCGTCCGTCGGAGGCTGCCGATCCGCGTCCCGAGGCGAACGTCCAGTCCGTCGCCCAGCCGCTCGGCCAGCCGGATCAGCCCGTCGCCGTAGGTCCACTTCGGCTCGGCGTTCAGCGCCGGGTCGCCCTCGGCGATCGCGCCGGCGCTATCGAAGACCCAGACCGGCAGGCCGATGTCGCGCAGGCCGTCGCCGGGAAGCTCGGCGGTCAGCAGGCGCGCCAGCTCGGGCGTGGGCGCCCTGGCGTTCTGCGCGCCGTGGTCGAAGACGTAGCCCTCGCGCCGGCAGGTCGCCACGCGCCCGCCCAGGCCGTCGCCCTGCTCGTAGATCGTGATCGCCAGATCCGGCCGCCGCTGCCGCAGCGCCCGCGCGGCAGCCAGGCCGGCGACGCCGGCGCCGATGATTGCCAGGTCCATAGAATTCTTATATTTCAGTGCGATATCGGTACCGTTCGCCACTGCGCGGGTGTTCGCGCTGAGCGACAGCGTGATGATTATACCACCGCCCGCCGGCGAGCAGGCGATCGACGTCGAGCCAGTCGCCGCAGCGATCGTCTCGCATGGTATTGCTACAACGAGCGCAGAAAGGCGACGAGATCTGCGATCTCAGGCGGCGTCAGGCCGATATTGAAGCGCTGGTTGTAGAGGGCAACGACATCGTCGAGCGTGGCGGCCGAGCCGTTGTGAAAGTAAGGCGCGCGCGCCGCGAGGCCGCGGAGGATGGGCCCTTTGAACTTGCCGATGTCTTTGCACTTGCCTGTGATGAGCGCGCGGCCCGGATCGGTGGTCTTCACCACCGCCCTGGTGGCTATGCAGCGCAGCGTGTAGAGCGGCATATCGGGCGTGCGGCGGGCCTCGGCGGCGATGCCGAGGTCGAGCGGCGCGGATACTGAGTGATTGCCGACATTCGGCGAGCTGTGACATGTCGTGCAGGTGCCGGTGATACTCACCTGGCCAAGCTCGTCGTTAAGACCTTTGACGCCGGTGATGTTGAACCGTCTCGTGTTGAATATCGCTTCACCGCGCGCCACCGCTTGCCGTGCCACAGTGTACTGGCCGTTGCTGCGCAGGTTTGCCCAGGCCGCAAAGCTGTCGAACGCCGCCGGGTTGAAGCCTGCCCCGGTCGGATTGAGCCCAAACGGGTCGTTGATGCCGATAAAAAATGGTTGCTTCGCCAGCGCCTGGGGATCGCCGCGGGCCCCCTGTGCCCCAAGCTGGCCGGCCGCCTTGTCGGAAACCTGGGTGGTATACAAGCCCATCTCAAAATCGATGATCTGCTGCCGCCCAGAGTTTTAGCCTCCGTCGTAATCTAATAGTAAGGTTTCCGGAGCCCTTTTTGATCGATTGCCCCTTAAAATCCTGAACCAGCACAACCTCCTAGCATCGTTCGTACTGGCGTTATCAGTATTATAGGGGAACAGAGGTTATGAATCTGCTCGTGTTTACCTCTCAGTCAGGCGCAGCGATGAACGTTGCTCCCTACGTTATCCTCTATCTCATCCCAGCCGCGATCTCGGCAGAGCTGGCGCTGTATGGCTGGCAGCGGCGGCAGGATCGAGCTGCCGTACCATTTAGCCTGATGATGGCGGCCGTGGTCTTCTGGTCGACCTGCCACGCCCTGAGCGCCGCCAGTTCGACCTTGCAGGAGACGCTGTTCTGGGCGCAGATCCAGTACGGCGGCATTGTCCTCGTCGGTCCGATATGGCTGCTATTTGTGCTGGCCTATGGCGGCAACTGGTCGCGGATTACGCCGTCGCTGCGTTTCGGGCTGCTGCTCCCGGCCGCGTTGAGCTACGCCGCGGTGCTGACCAACGGCTGGCACCACCTGTGGTGGCCGCACGTGGTGCTCGACACCAGCCGCCCATTTGGATCGTTAAGCATTACGCGCGGCCTCCTGTTCTGGTTGCACTATTGTTATAGCTATGGATGTGTGCTCCTGGGATTCACGCTGTTCGTCCACACGATATTTACAGCGCCTGCGCCACAGCGACGCCAGGCGCGGCCGCTTGCTGTCGGCGCGCTGTTTCCGATCGCCGGCAACCTCGCGCATGTCCTCGGCCTGCGGACAACCGCGGTCGACGATCCAACGCCGTTTTTGTTCTGTGCTTCGGGCCTGATGGTATTTTACGCCGCACTGCGCTATCGATTCCTCGACCTTGCGCCAATCGCCGAGCACGAAATCTTCGAGAGCATGCCCGATGGGCTGGTCGTGCTGGATCAGGGCGGGGTCGTCACGTCGATCAACGCCCCCGCGCCGCGCCTGCTTGCGGCGAAGGCGAGCGAATGGCTCGGGCGGACGTTTTCCAGTATCATTGCCGGCTCGCCCCTGGAGATCGATCTGCGCGCGATCCTCACTCCGCCAGCGGAGGCGGCGACGTGCAGCATCGCCTACGAGAGCGGCGATGGTTTGCGGGCGCTTGAGCTGCGGCTGCGCCCGCTGTACGCCGAGGACTCGCGCGCCGGCTCTCTGCTCGTCGTGCGCGATCGGACCGATCGCGCACAGATGGAACAGGCGCTCGCGCAGCGGCTCAACGACCTGATCGCACTCAATCAGCTCGCCCGCGCCGCCAATGTCGCGTTCCAGACCGATGATATGGTCCGGGCGATCACGCGCGAACTGGTGCGAACCTTGCCCAGCGACCGGGTTGTGATCGGACTGCTGGAGCCCGACGATGCCACCCTGCGCCTGGTGGTCGACGAGCCCTTGCACGCCGCGCCGACGCTGGAGGGCCGGGCGGTGACCGGGGACGACTTCGCGTTGCTCCAGAACGTTCTGCGCGCCGGCCAGTCATGCGGAATTCACATCTCCGATCCACTACTGGAGGGGACAGCGGCTCAAGCCATTCTCCGGCAAGCGGGATTGCGGACCATGCTGGTGGTGCCGCTCTCCAGCCAGTCCGCGCCGCTCGGCGCCATGTTTGTCGGCCACGCCGACGACCGTGCGATCGCGCTAGGCGAGGTGCAGCTGTTTGAGACCGTCGGCGAGCTGGTGACGGAGGCCATCATCCGCACCCGGCTCTACGAGCAGTGCCAGGAGGGCAGCCGGGTCAAATCGGCGTTTCTGGCGACGGTGAGCCACGAGCTGCGCACGCCGCTGACTTCGATCATCGGGTTCACGGACCTGCTCGAGAAGAGCTTCTTCGGAGAGCTGCCCGAAGGCGCGCGCGAGCCGCTGGGCCACATGCGACGCAACAGCCAGACGGTGCTGCGGCTGATCAACGACATTCTCGACTTCTCGAAGATGGAGGCCGGCCGTTTCGCAATCGATCGCGCCCCGGTCGACCTGGCGACCGTCATACAGAACGTCGTCGGCGCCATGCAGCCGCAGGTCCAGGAGCGCGGGCTGGAGTTGAAGGTCGAAGTCGCGCCCGATCTGCCGCCGGTCTACGCCAACGGCGATCGCCTGGCGCAGGTGCTGACCAATTTGCTTTCCAACGCGATCAAGTTCACCGATCGGGGATCGATCACGGTGCGAGCCATGCGCGACGGCGATCGCGTACGATTCAGCGTGACGGACACCGGCATCGGCATCGCGCCGGAGCAGCAGAGCGCGTTGTTTCAGGAGTTCCGGCAGATCGAGAATGAGCACACGCGCCGCTACTCAGGCACGGGGTTGGGCCTGGCGATCAGCCGGCGCTTGATGCATCTGATGGGCGGCACGCTGATGGTGGAGAGTACACCTGGCGTCGGATCGATCTTTTATGGCGACGTGCCTATTGTGTCGGAAAACTTGGAGGAGAAAGGCGCCACTTCGAAATAGCGGATGTGCCAGAGGAGGCAGTGAAAAAGAAACATGAGCAAAGGCGGGCGGCACGATCCTTGCAGACGCGCGGATGCACCAGCGTGCAATCACCCCAGCCTGCAGGAGCAAGCCATGTCCGCCTCAAGTATCTCGAAACACATCAACGTCGCGATCGCGGGGTTAGGCAATTGTGCCTCCAGCCTGATCGAAGGCATCTGCTTCTACCGCCAGCATCCTACGACTAATCGCGGGCTGCTGTTCCCGGAGCTCGGCGGGTACTGCGTCCGCGACATCGACGTCGTCGTGGCATTTGATATTTCACAAGCAAAAGTCGGCGCTCCAATACGGCAGGCAATCTACCAGCCACCCAACAATTTTGTGCGAATAAGCGACGTACAGGTCGATGTTACCGCGCCCGTGCTGCGCGGCCCGACGCTGGATGGTAACCCCGATCATCTGGCGCGTTTCGTCACAGAGTCGTCTCAGGAATCGGTCGACATCGCCGCGGCCTTGCGCGATTACCGCGTCGACGTCCTGGTCAACCTGCTGCCCACCGGCAGTATTCAGGCCACCGAATGTTACGCCCAGGCCGCATTGGAGGCCGGCTGCGCGTTCGTCAACTGTATTCCGACGATACTGGCCCAGCGGCACGAGATACAGCAGCAGTATGCTGAGAAAGGCCTTCCGCTGCTTGGGGACGACATCAAGAGCCAGATCGGAACGACGATCCTGCACCGCACGCTGCTCCACTTGCTGGAGTCGCGTGGCGCGACGCTCGACACAACCTCGCAGGTCAACATCGGCGGAAATACCGACTTCGCCAATTTCGTCTATCGCGCCGAGACCAAGCTGGTCTCGAAGCGCAAATCCCTGGCTCGCTATGTGAAGGACGACACCCCCGTTCACGTTGGGCATCACTACGACCCCACGAAGGGAGCGCTGAAGAACGCATTTATCGATATCGAGGCCAGCGTGTTCGGCGGCTCGCCGGTCAAGATTGCCGTGCGGCTTGAGAGCGATGACAAGCCGGATAGCGCCGGATCGGTCGTGGACCTCATCCGCATGGCAAAGGGCGCGCTCGACCGGCGGACCGGCGGCCTCATTCCCGAGGCGTGCGCGTTCTATATGAAATCGCCGCCGATCCCAATGGACGCTCTGCAAGCGTTTGAGCTCATCCGGCAAAACTGGGCTCCCGGATCGAACGCGCAGTGAGGACGAGCGCCTATGGTGTCGCGATGGGTTCGTACCTGGCATGGCAAAGCGCTCAGACCGCTGCTTCTGGTGCTCTAGAGGGCCGGGCTGACACCGAACATGTTGACGGTGATCAGTCTGGCGCTCTGCGTCGGCGCGGGCATTGTCGTCGCGCAAGGATGGCTGCTGGCCGCAGGCGGTCTGCTGCTGCTCGGCGCAATAGCCGATAGTATCGACGGCGAACTTGCCCGGCTGAGCAACACGGTGACGCTCTTCGGCGGCTTCCTGGATTCGATCTGCGATCACATGGGCGACTTTGCGTTCAGCCTGGGGCTGCTGTGGCTGTATCTGATCGAGCAGAACCAAACCGCGGTCATGCTTGTCTTCATAGCGCTATTCGGATCGATGCTAGGCAGCCACGTGCGCTCGCGCGCCAGCATGGTCGGAATCAATACCAAAGATGTTGGCCTGGTAACTCGCGGCGAGCGCATGTTGCTCTTGCTCATCGGCATCTTCACTGCCCATCTGCCAGCCGCGCTGTGGTTGCTGGCGGTGTTGAACAATCTTGCGGCCATGCAGCGTCTGGCATACGTCGTCAAAAACTTCGCTGGCCGCCGGACAGCACAGGAGACCGACATCGCTCGCTAGAACACCGGTAGAGAATCCACGAAGACACACGAAGAGACACGAAAAAGGCCCCTTATTTCGCGTGCCTTCGTGTGCCTTCGTGGATCAGGACGAATACGCTACTGGCGCTCTAGCATACTGACATCTGCTCGCGCTCAGCGGCTCCTGTTCTCCTATCGTGTGGCCGGCCCCGAGGCGTTGTCATTCACCAGATCGTACCGAAACACCAGCATATCGCGGATCTCGATGCCGTTCTCGTAGTGCGGCTCGCGGTGGTACCAGAAGTAGTCCTTGCGGACCTGGTCCATCCGAAAGCCACACTTCTGGTAGAACGCGATGTTGCCGATGCTGGAGTTGGCGGTGCCGACCAGCACGACGCGCTTGCCGCGCCGGCGCGCCTCCTCGACCAGCCAGGCCACAACCTGGCGGCCGAGTCCCTGGCCCTGCCGATCCGGCGCGACCGCCAGCTCCATGATCTCGCACGGGTCGCCGCGCCACTGCATCGTCGCAGCGCCGACCAGCGCGCCGTCCTCGTCCGCGCGGTAGACTGCGTCGACCAGGTGGGCCAGGCCCCAGCGCAGCCCCGCCTCGGACGCCTCGGCCAGGAGCAGCAGCGGGATCAGGGTCTCGATCTCGTCGGGGCCGGCCTCGCGTATTACCAGCATAAGCATTCAGGAGTCAGGAGTCAGGAGTCAGAAGCACATCGATTTCGATGCTAGCAATGTTCAGCAGCGATCTCCGTGCTATTCTGACTCCTGACTCCTGAATTCTGACTACTTCAGATCGTACTGCTCGCGCACGAGCTCGCCAAGCCCCAGCTCCTTGAGGCGGGCCAGTGGCGCCAGCAGCGTGACGGTGACCACGCCGGGGTGGCGGCCGATCTCGACCGCGCCGGTGATCGTGACGCGGTTTTGCACCTCGTCGACACTCATGCCGAGCAGCTCGGCGGCGCGCTGTAGACCGTTGTCGGTGGCGGCGTTGAGGTTCGGGCCGCTGCCGACGAACGAGATCGGCGCGCTCTCCTCGACGCCGTCGAGCCCCCAGGCGCGCGCCAGCCGCTCGGCCGCCGCGCGCTCATCGGCGGTCAGCGGGCGCGCCAGCGGCGGCAGGTCGTCGGGCCGCATGAGCAGGATCGGGCCGTCGTTGTTCAGGCCCTTCAGCACGCTCACGCGCAGCGTCGCGCGACCGGAGACGTCGGTGGTGTGGCCGGCGATCTCGCCGTCGCCCTGCATCGCGTGCATGTCGCCCAGGTAGACGCCGCCGCCGGCCACCTTGACCGGGCAGATCAGGATCGCGCCCTGGCGCACCGCGTCCACGTCCATGTGCCCGTCGGTGCGGTGCCGCAGATCGTCCAGCTTCAGGCCGTACTGGTGCGGCGCGTCGACTAGCGCCATCCCGAAGTCGCCGGCGTTGTGCGAGTCGGGCATGTCGATCGCCGGGGTCGTGCCAATGTTGCCGAGGAACGGCACCATGCGCGCCGCCACGCGCACCAGGTCGTCCGGCGCGTAGGTCAGGATCGGGTACTGCTCGGAGTGCTCGGGAAGCGCCATGTAGCGGCGGCCGTCCGCGGCGGCCTTCGCGGCGCCGGCGCGGTCGAGCGTCACGCCGACCTGCGCCGCGTGGTCGAAGGCGATCGTGTAGCCGTTGGGCATGCTGAACGACGAGGCCGGCGCGCCGCACTTCTTGCAGCGGATCGCGTCCTGCCCGGTGCCCTCCACGTAGGTCTCGGGCCAGGGCGTGCCGCAGCCGGGGCACAGGTGGGCCACGTACGGGTCGCCCTTGCAGGCGGTCGCGATCGTGCCGGCAGTGCCCGACGCGGTAACGAGCGCGGTGACCTCGACCTTCTCGATCCGGATGACCAGCCCATCGCCGACCTCGGCGCCCTCGACGGCGACCGGCGCGGTGACCTCGTGGCCGCCGCGGAAGTGCGGCGTGATCATCGGCCCCCAGCAGCCCGGCGCCGTCTCGGCGACGATCAGGCCGCCGTCGGCCACCGGGCCCTGCATCGGCTGGCCGGGCCCGACCTGCCCGCGCGTGTAGCGGGCGATCTCCACCTGCTCGCTGACCAGATGTTCGACCGTCATGGCAAAACCTCCTTGTCTTGACAGTCAACAACCCAGAGCTAATGCGTCTGGGCTGGTACTCATAAAGGTATTGTACTAAAAACCGAACGTCTGTGCAAGCATTGGGCTAAAGCCGCCGGGTACCCTCTGGGTGCCGGGAGCGAGACCGGACGCCCGTAAACGGTGCGGATTTCCGCGCCTGAAGGAATCTCTTTATGACCGTCGCGGCCGTCGCAGCGGGCTACCTGCTAGGCTGGTAGGGAACCATTCGAGAAGCTTTAACGTGAAACGTGAAACGTGAGCTTAAGTCGCGCTTCACGTTTCACGTTTCACGCAGCTGGTGCGCCAACGAATCGAGAGCCGACTCCTTCAGCTCAGCGCCAGCAGCTTCCGCAGATCCTCCCCGTCGTCGTACGGACCGATCACCGCCAGGTGCAGCGCGTCCTCGCGCAGCACCCGCCGGGCGACCCGCTGCACATCGGCGCGCGTGACCGCCTCGACCTCGGCGACGACCTGCTCGACTGGGATGACCCGGCCGTAGCGCAGCTCGTGCGAGCCATTGCGCGACGCGACCGACCAGGTATCTTCGAGCGAGAGCAGGATGCCGCCCTTGACCTGCTCCTTGACGCGCTGCAGCTCCTCCTCGGTGATCCCATTCGTGAGCGCATCGCGCAGCTCGCGCATGGTTGTGGCGAGGCACTCGATCATATTGTCGGGCTCGACGCTGCCGTAGACCACCCACTTGCCGGCGTCGTGGTGCTCGCGGCTGTAAGAGCCGACGCTGTAGGCCAGCCCGCGCTCCTCGCGGATCTCCTGGAACAGGCGCGACGACATCCCGCCGCCGAGCACGGTGTCGAACACCTGCATCGCGCGCCGATCGGGGTCGCCCTGCGCGATGCCCGGAAAGCCGACGCAGAAGTTGCCCTGCTCGCTGTCGTCGCTGCGCAGGGCCAGCGCCGGGCCGGGGTTCGGCGGCTGGCTCGGCAGGAACACCGCCGCGGCGCCGGCCGGCATCCCATCCAGCGCGCGGGCGATCGCGGCGACCGCGCGCTCGGCGCGGATGTTCCCCGCGATCGAGATCACGGTGTTCGCGCGGTTGTAGTGCCGGTGCCAGTGCGTCACCACCTCCTCGCCCGTCAGCGCCCCGACCGAGGCCTCGTCGCCGGCAATGTCGCGGCCGAGCGGCTGGTCGCCCCACATCGCGCCGTCGAGCAGCAGGTGCACCAGATCCGAGGGCGTGTCCTCGGTCTGGCGCAGCTCCTCGGCGATCACGCGGCGCTCCTTCTCGATGTCGCGCGGGTCGAAGCATGGATGGAGCAGCATATCGGACAGCACGTCGACCGCGCGGTCGACGTGAATGTCGGCCACCTTGGCGTAGTAGACGGTCGACTCGAAGCTGGTGTAGGCATCCAGGATGCCGCCGACGCCCTCGATCGCGTCGGAGATCAGCCGCGGGTTCGGGCGGCTCTGGCTGCCCTTGAAGAGCATGTGCTCGATGAAGTGGGAGATCCCGCCGATCTGGCGATCCTCATGGCCCGAGCCGACGCCGACGAAGCAGCCGAGCGAGATCGAGTGCGTGTGCGGCAGCTCCTCGACCAGGATGCGCAGGCCGCCGGGGAGAGTGAATTTTTGTAGCATTCTATTCCAATCAGACAAGGTTTTTGAAAGATTCGCTCTGTGGTGGGGTGGGATGGAGGGGTGGGCTGCGCCCACCCCTCCATCCCACCCCACCACGGAACGTCGCCGCTCCATTATACGACCAACTACGGACGAGTGGGGGGATCGTCTTCAATGCCGTACCGGGCGCTCTTGCCTCACCGCCAAAGCATGGTATGATGTAGGCTCCCGGAACGTTGGGTGCAGCTAAAGACTTGCGGAGGTTCTCGTGTACAGCAAGCTCGGAACCGTGATCGCCATCGCCCTGGCGATCTTCCCGTTCGCCGTCGTGATCGCCAAGATCGCCCAGACCGAAGCAACCGTGACGCTGATCGTCACCGCGGCGATCGCGACGATCTTCTTCGCAGTGATCTGGATCGCCTCGGTCGTCACCGTCGCGCCGGAGACCGCGTCCGGCCCGCGCGAGCCCGCCCCGCCGGTCGCCTGGAGCTGGGACGGCGTGAATCGCCAGCCCGACCAGGGGAGCGCGCCGGACGAGGACGCCCATTCGTGACAAGATGACAAGATGACAAGGTGACACAGCTTCTCGCCCTGTCATCTTGTCATCTTGTCACCCCGTCATCTTGTCATTCCCTCGGCGACGGTCCGCTGGAAGCGCCACCACATCAGCGCCGCCATCGCCGGGGCGACCGCCAGGAAGCCCGCCCAGACCGCCACCAGGCCGCCGCCGACCGTCAGCACCAGCGCCAGCGCCAGCACGACCGAGAGCCAGACCCCGCCGCCCGTGACCATCAGCGGGAACGACGTGTTGCCCGCGCCGCGCAGCGCGCCCGACTGGACGAACAGCACCGCCCAGAACGGCTGCGCCAGCGCGACCACTCGCAGGCCGCCGGCCCCGGCCGCGACCACCGCCGGGTCGCTCGTGAACAGGTGCAGCACTTGCGGGGCGAAGACGAACAGCAGCGCTGCGATCGCGCTCATCCAGATCACCGCCCAGGTCGTCGCCACCCGCGCCGCCGCGCCGCCCTCGTCGAGCCGCCGCGCACCGACGCTCTGCCCCACCAGCGCGGTCGCGGCGATCCCGAAGCCGATGCCCGGCAGGAACGCCAGCGCCAGCGCGTTGATCGCGATCCGGTGCGCCGCCAGCACGTTGGTGCCCAGCCGCGCCACCACGATCGACAGCGCCAGGAACGCCGACGAGACCAGCACCTGCTCGAGCGCCGCCGGCACGCCGATCCGCAGCACCTGCCCTGCCACCCGGCGGTCGGGGCGCCAGCGTCCGCGGCCGCCGATCGACACCCCGTTGCTGCCGCGCCATAGCGCGCCGACCAGCAGCGCCAGCGCCAGCGCGCGAGCGATAAACGTCGCCCACGCGCTGCCGACCGCGCCCAGCGCCGGCAGCCCGAAGTGGCCGTAGATCAGCCCGTAGGCCAGCGCCACGTTGACCACGTTCGCGAAGGCCGTGACCAGCATCGGCGTGCGCGAGTCGCCCGCGCCGCGCAGCACGCCGCCGCCAATGAACAGCCCGACCAGCACGACCACCGTGCCCATCGTCACATGCATGTAGTCCACGCCGATCCGGGCGACCGCCGGCTCGAGGCCGAACATGCCGATGATCGGGGCCGAGAACAGCAGGCCGCCGATCGCCAGTGGGATCGAGACGATCACGCTCCAGAGCAGCGACTGGCGCGCGAGCCGGCCGGCCCGCGCCGTGTCGCCCGCGCCGACGGCCTGCGCCACCAGCACGGCGCTGCCGACCGACAGCGCGCTCAGAATCGATATCAGGAAGAACATCACCTGCAGCGCGCTGCCGACGCCCGCGATCGCCGCGGCGCCGAGCCCCGCGACGAGCAGGGTGTCGATGATGCCCAGCAGCGTCTCCAGGAAGTTCTCGCCGATCACTGGCCAGGCCAGGCCGAGCACCCGCCGGCGCAGGGCGCGCGGGTCGATCGCCGGGATGGGCTGGCCTGGCTCCTCAAACTCGGGCACCTCGATATGCAGCTCGGTTAGATTTCGTTCTGTTGCAGCCAAGGCCTGGATCCTCCTCACGGCTGAGCGAGGAGGCTTGGAGCGGACTGCGCCCGCTCCCAGCCTCCACCGCCCATAAGACTATAGCGGTATTTTAACCGCTCGCGCGCATGCCCGCTATGGCCAAAGGGTCTAGGCGATGTCGGTCGCTAGCCCTAGGCCGATTGCAGATTGCAGATTGCAGATTGTGTAGATCGCAGGTCGCAGGTCGCAGCAGAATTTCATCTTGTCATCTTGTCATCTTGTCATCTTGTCATCTTGTCACCCAGTCTCCCGGTCTCCCGGTCTGGACGAGGATAGGGTATAATGCCCGCATGTCAGCAACAATACCTCAAACCATCACCGTCGACGGCGTCACGCTCAACCTGCTGGTCGAGCGCAAGCGCGTCAAGAACATCAACGCGCGGCTGCGCGAGTCGACCCTGTCGATCAGCGCGCCGCTGAACACCCCGCAGTCCACGCTCGACCAGGTGATCCCCGACCTGGCGCGCCGGCTGGTGCGGCGCGTGCGCGCGCGCCAGATCAACGCCGAGGAGGATGCTGGGTGCTCGAGGCGGTTGTCGCCCATGAGCTGGCGCACGTGACGCACCACGACCACGGGCCGGGCTTCTGGAAGCTGCTGCGCAGCGTCTATCCCGACGTCGACCGCGCCGACGCGTTCCTGGCCGGCGTGAGCTGGCTCGGGAGGCGCTGGGAGAGCCTGCCGCCGATCGAGCGCTCATTGCTGGCGCGAGCGAGCGCATATATCGACGACGGCGAAGACGGCCCGAAAGACGGCGAATGACGATGGTTCTCATTGCGCTCCATGGCGATGTCGCGGCATACGTTTTGACGCCATTGTCACCGCGCCGACCGCGATGCCATCGCCGTATCGACGCCCACGATATCGTCGTAATGCCAATGTGATGCCATCGCCGCGCCGATGCCGGTGATATCGTCGTGTATCGTAGTAGGGGCGAAGCAGTTGCACCATTGAGCGGCACAACAGCGATCTAGAGCGTCGTCGATAGAACGAGATACGACCGACCTACCGGTGCAACTGCTTCGCCCCTACATCGTTGTCGTCGATGGCGGCATCGTTGCGGCATCGGCGGCGGCATCGATGATGGCGGCGAACGGATCGGTGGCGGCATCGACGATGACATCGATCCATCGGCGGTTGGCGGCGACGACGCCATGGACACGCGCACGATTTCGTTATTCATCAATTGAGGAAATATGACATGACCATGACCGACGCCCTCACCACGGCCAACCCCCTGCGCGCGGGCCTGCGAATGCAGCGCACCCCCGAGCCGTGCGCGGTGGTCATCTTCGGCGCGACCGGCGACCTGACCCACCGCAAGCTCGTGCCGGCGCTCTACAACCTCCAGCGCGAGCGGCTGCTGCCGCCCGGCTTCAGCGTGGTCGGCTTCGCGCGGCGCGAATGGAGCGACGAGTTCTTCGGCAACTCGCTGCTGGAGGACGCGCGCCAGTTCTCGCGCAGCGGCGTGGAGGACGCGCTCTGGGAGAGCTTCGCCGAGGGAATCTTCGACGTCCAGTCGTCGTTCGACAACCCGGACGGCTACGCCGCACTGGCCCACAAGCTCCAGGAGCTGGACGAGCAGCGCGGCACATCGGGCAACCGGCTGTTCTACCTGGCCACGCCGCCCGAGAGCTACGCCACGATTATTCAGCAGCTCGGGGCGGCCGGCCTGGCGCGCTCGCCAAGCGGCGGCTGGGTGCGGATCATTATCGAGAAGCCGTTCGGGCGCGATCTCATGAGCGCCCGCGCGCTCAACGCCGAGGTCCACCAGGTCTTCGAAGAAAGCCAGGTCTACCGCATCGACCACTACCTGGGCAAGGAGACCGTCCAGAACATCCTGGTCTTCCGCTTCGCCAACGGGATCTTCGAGCCGCTGTGGGACCGGCGCTACGTCGACCACGTCCAGATCACGGTGGCCGAGACGGTCGGCGTGGAGGGGCGCGGCGGCTACTACGAGCGGGCCGGCGCGATGCGCGACATGGTCCAGAATCACATGATGCAGCTGCTGACGCTCACGGCGATGGAGCCGCCGATCGGCTACCGCGCCGACGCCGTGCGCGACGAGAAGGTCAAGGTGCTGCGCGCCATCCACCCGATCGCGCCCGAGCAGGTCGAGCAATATACCGTGCGCGGCCAGTATGGGCCAGGAACGGTCGGCGGCCAGCCGGTGCCGGGCTACCGCCAGGAGCCGGGCGTCGCGCCGGACTCGACCACCGAGACCTACGTGGCGCTGCAGCTGTTCATCGACAACTGGCGCTGGGCGGGGGTGCCGTTCCTGCTGCGCACCGGCAAGCGGCTGCCCAAGCGCGTGAGCGAGATCGCGATCCAGTTCCGCTCGGCCCCGCTAATGCTGTTCGAGGGCGGCCCGCTGAGCGACATCGAGCCGAACGTGCTGGCAATGCAGGTCCAGCCCGACGAGGGAATCACGCTGCGTTTCGACTCCAAGGTGCCGGGCCAGACCAACCAGATCCGCCCGGTGACGATGGACTTCCGCTACAACGCCTCGTTCGGCGTCGAGTCGCCCGAGGCCTACGAGCGGCTGCTGCTCGACGCGATGCTGGGCGACTCGACGCTGTTCACCCGCAGCGACGAGGTCGAGGCGTCGTGGTCGCTGATCACGCCGATCCACCAGGGCTGGTCGATGGACGCGCCGCCCGAGTTCCCGAACTACGAGGCCGGCACCTGGGGCCCGAAGGAGGCCGACCGGCTGCTGGGGAAGGAGTGGCGGGCCTGGCGGAGGCTCTGAACACGGAAGCGGCGGAATGACGGAGGGAGCGGAAGGCGCCGCCGATCGTCATCGCCATCATCATCCGTAATTGCGGCCCTTGCACCCGCCCGCCATGAACGACGATGCCGTCCGTCGCGGGCGGCCGCAAGGGCCGCGTCTACGGCAACGCCGCGTCTATGGCAATGGTAACCATGCCCACGACGGCATCAACAATCAACACCCGAATCAATCGAAACCTCGTTTGGTGCGTCGTTGCCGTACCCGCGACGACTATGAACATTACAAACGATTCGGCACCGTCGTCGAATAACGAACCACATCTCGTCGGAGCGCCTTGTTCTTTGTTCTCAAGCCTGTTCTATGTTCTCACGGTGAGGCCTTATGACCAACAATTCCCTGCCAACCCCGCTCGGCCAGCGCACCCGCGTCGACGTGCGCGCGATCGAGCACGAGCTGAACGAGCTCTGGAAGCAAGCCGCTGACGAGGACGGCGAGAGCGGCGCGAATCGCCACGTCGTCACGCGCACCTGCGTCCTGAACCTGGTCGTCGTCACGAGCGGAGGGCTGGCGGCCGAGCGTGCCAACGAGACCGTCGCGAAGCTGATGGGGCGCTACCCCAACCGCGCGATCGTGATCAGCGCCGCCCCGCATGACCCGCAGGATCTGCTGGACGCGTGGGCCCAGGCGCACTGCCAGATGCCCAGCCCCGGCCGGCCGCTGGTCTGCGGTGAGCAGATCTCGATCGAGGCGCGCGGCCCGGCGGTCGACCGCGTGCCCAGCACGGTGCTGTCGCTGCTGGTGCCGCAGGTGCCGGTGATGCTCTGGTGGCCGCGCGGCGAGCCGTTCGACGACCAGCGCTTTGCCAAGGTCAACGACCTGCTCGACCGCGTGATCGTCGACAGCGCCACGTTCGACGCGCCCGAAGCCGGGCTGGCGCACATGGCCGCGCAGCTGCCGTCGGGCATCCGTATGAGCGACCTCTGCTGGAGCCGGCTGACGCCTTGGCGCGAGCTGGTCGCCCAGTTCTTCGACGCGCCCGCGCTCGTCGCGCACCTGGCCGAGATCGCGCGCGTGACGGTGGACTACGAGGCGCGCGCCGGCGAGGCGCCCGACCGCAGCCAGGCGCTGCTGCTCGTGTCCTGGCTAGCCGCGCGGCTGGGCTGGCGTGCGCTCGGCCCGCTGGCCGAGCAGTCCGGCGCCAGCACGCTGCGCCTGGCCGGCGCGGACGGCGGCGAGATTGCGGTCGAGCTGCGCCCGGCCGAGCCAAAGGACGACTACCTGGACCGGCTGGCCGCGCTGACGATCGAGTGCCGTCGCGCGCGCTTCTCGGTCGCCCGCGACGACACACCCGACTGCGCCGTGGCCCGCTCCGAGGTCGAGGGGATGCAGCCGCTCGTGCGCAAGGTCCGCCTGGAGCGCCTCGACGAGGCCGGCCTGATCGGCGAGGAGCTGCGGCTGCTCGGGCGCGACCAGACCTTCGAGGAGGTGCTGCGGGTGGCCGCGGCACTCATCCCGCCGGCTGGCTGACATCCGGCCGCCGATATCGATCGCCCGCGCCGCTACAGCGCCACCCGGTCGGATGTTGCCGCACGAACAATCGAGCTGTCCGCGCGCGAGTCGAAGATGTGCAGCCTGAAGTGCTCGGACAGCTCCGTGCAGACCTTGAGCCCGCGCACGCTATTGCCGCGCGGGTCGAGCAGCGGCGAGCAGACCCCGATGCCCGGCTGCTGCGGCACGACGCGATGATCCCGCCGCCGCCGCTCTTGGGGGCAGGCCGACCTGGTAGGCCCACTCCCCCGAGAAGCGGTTGCACCGCCCCCATGCCCCCACCGCGTACGTCCTGACGATAGCGAAAACTCTACTATGGCGGCCGTGTCTCGACGACGACCGGCAGCAGGACGGAGTACTTCACGGGCGTTCCGACAGTGCAGAGCGGTATGCTCCCGCTGTACGCCACGCAGACGCGAAACGCGGTCGACTTGGGCTGGCCGAAGGCGCGGCTGATCGTCCCGCCGTCGCAGTACGTCCCGCCGATCGCGAACAGGCCGGTCCATAGATCGAAGGTCTTGCTCGGGTCGGTGCACGCGAACTGCGTATCCTTCTCGTGCATATCCGCGACCATCCACACGCTGCCGCCGGCGTAGCCATTCGTGCGGATCGCTCGCAGGTTGGTCTCGATGAAGAACGGCGCGGACGGCGCGCAGAGCGTTTGCAGCGGGTCGAGCCAGCATGTGGGCAGGCCCTCGGTCCAGGCGGCGTCGCGCGGGTACGGGTCGGTCGGGAAGCCAAACTCCTCCAGAACCACCGCACCCTGGTAGCCGGCGTAGCGCAGATCGGCAATAATGCCCGCCGCGCCACCGCTGAAGTTGTGCGGCGAAAGAAAATCGACGAGCGCGGCCAGCGTGCGGCCCTGGCTGTCGGGCCGGAAGAAGTTGAACGCCGCCCGCGTCTGGTCGGCGTCGATCATCTCGGTCGATATGCCGGCGGTGACCAGCAGCTGCGGGGCGCGCGCTTCGACGACCGATCGGAGCTGCGCCACCCAGCCGATCGCCCCGTCGACATACGCCTGTGCGTCGCGCTGCTGGTCGCCGTCGAAGCAATCCTTGCCCGCGTTGGCGCAGTAGTTGTTGATCTCGTTGTCGGCGTTCACGTAGGCGATCATCGGCAGCCCGCCGCGCGCGATGAAATAGTCCAGCATCCCGCCGATCCAGTCCGCGCGCTCGGGCGTCATCGCCCAGTCGGCGCTGTTGTGCAGCACCAGGCCCAGCCGCATCCCGCGGGCATTCGCGTTCAGCGCGAAATCGTACAGCATGGCGGCGCTCGTCGGGATGACAATGGTGCCATCCTGCGCACGGTGGGGCAGATCGACGTAGACGCGCAGCATATTGGCCCGCAGGTAGCCGTGTGCCTTATCAAGCCAGTAGGCCAGGGTGCCGTCGGCAAGCGCGGCGGCATAGTTGTGGTCCCAGAGGGTCTTTCCGTTGATCCCGAACCTTGGCAGAAAGAACTGCACGCCGCGCATCGTCCAGCGCCCGGCGTCGTCGGCAAGCATCCCGCCAGCTTCGACGCGCACCTGGCCGCACGTGCCCGGGGCGGCCGGGCTGCACGCGCCGGCGGTCACCGGCGCGACCGGCCGTTCCGCCCGGGCCTCCAATGGAATCTCGGGAGCGGCAGCGGCAACCGCAGATCTGCCGGCGGTCGCGGCGGCCAGCCCGAGCAGAAGCGCAAGGATAACGTGATGCAGTCGCGATCGAGGCATAGCTCGGCTACACTTTGCCAGGGTTCCGGAAACACCGTCGCTGCTTTGCAGTCGATCGGTGGTGTGGGGACGAGGCTATAGTATCAACAGCATTGGTCAGAGCCATCGAGCCGGATCAACAGCGCACGATCGCTTTGCAATGCGCTGCTACTGGCTACTGATCGAGGTACGGGTGACCCGCCGCCACAAGCGTGGCGCGGGCGAAACCTCAAAAGACTCGCCGGAGCGCGAGCCACGAGCGGCCAGCGATGCCATCTGGCGGCCAGCTCGATCAGAACGCCGCGATGACGACCTGCAGCATCTTGATCGCCGCGAGCAGGCAGAGGAGAGCGACCAGCACGATCGGCACCCAGACCCCCAGGAGCGTCAGGGCACGCTCGCCCGGCCCAGGGCGATCGGGGCGAAAGCCCGGCACCACCTGCCGCTGCGTCGCGTTCGCGCCGCCGAAGAGCGTCAGCGCGCCGAGGGCCAGGAACGCGACCGCGGAGCCAAGCGTAATGAGCGCACCGATGATCAGCATGTCAACCTCCTCACTTCAACTGTTGGAACGTTGGAACGTTTTAACCACCGCCCCTGCCGGGCCATTATAGCACGACTGATCGCGCTACTGACTGCGGCATAAAGATCTAAAGTGGGAGGGGAGCGGGGGGGGGGGGGGGGGGCCCCCCCCCCCCCCCCCCCCCCCCCCCAGGGAGGTCGTCAAGCGATCAGATCTATCACATCACAGCGCAGGAAGCTCGTGCCGTGGCTGGCGATCGCGGCTGTCCTGGCGATTACGGCCTATCAGCTCCACCGCCAGGGACGGCTGTGGTGGTGTTCGTGCGGCTACATTCTCCTGTGGGCGGGCGACACGCACAGCTCTGATAACTCGCAGCACATCTTCGATCCGTACAGCTTCACGCACGTGCTGCACGGATTCGTGCTGTGCGGGCTGCTGGCGTGGGCGCTCCCGCGGCTATCGTGGGATTGGCGGCTCTGGCTGGCGCTCGCGCTGGAGGCGCTGTGGGAAGTGGTCGAGAATACCGCCTTCGTGATCGAGCGCTACCGCGAAGCGACGCTCGCGCTGGGCTACCAGGGCGACACGATCGTGAACTCGCTCGGCGATATTCTGTGCTGCGGCATCGGCGTGCTGCTCGCCCGCCGGCTCGGGCTGCGGCGCTCGCTCGCGGTCTTCGTGCTGACGGAGATCGTGCTGGTGGTCTGGATCAGGGATAGCCTGATTTTGAATATCATTATGTTAATCTACCCGATCGAGGCGATCAAGGCGTGGCAGATGGGCCACTAGCCCGATTGCAGATTGCAGATTGTAGATTGCAGAATGACGGACGACGGCGAGCAACAGGTTCGTCTTTCGTCCTCCGTCTTCCGTCTAGAATCAGGCAGGTATGTCCGCCGAGCTGTACTCGGAACGCAAGGGAGGCGATATGTCGGGCGAATGGCGGATAGAAGACGCGGGCGACCTCCTGCTCGTCCGCATAGCGGGCGCCTACAGCGGCATCGAGGCGGCCGAAACAGCATTCGCGGCCATCGCCGGCCAGTGTCGATCCTTGCGGCGCTCGCTCGTCCTGATCGACCTCACCGCTCTGACCGACACTGTGCCGCCGCGCGATCGCTTTCTGCTAGGGAAGCGGGCCGCGCGCCTGTGGGGGCGCCGGATCAAGGTCGCCATCCTGGCCAAGCCGGAGGAGATCACGCACTTCTTCGAGAATGTCGCCGTGAACGAGGGGGCCAACGTGCGAGTGTTCGCCGATCCGGAAGCCGCGCGGGCCTGGCTCCAGACTGGCACGCTGGCCTGATCGACAGCATTCGCTCGCCCTACAGGCGCGTCGTCTGAAGAACGTAGCGGAAGAAGATTTTCACGCTGCCCACCCGGATCGTCGTCTTATCCTGGAGCGCGGTCGGGGCATGCGGCGCCAGCGGGCTCTCGTTGAGGAATGTGCCGTTCGTGCTGCCGAGATCTTCGATCGTCCACTGGCCGCCGCCGAACCGCAGCACCGCGTGCCGCCGGCTCACGCCGAGCGCGCTCCCGCCGATAGTGTTCAGATCGATCGCTGGCCCGGCGCTGCTCTGCGCGTCGCGCCAGCCGATCACGTACTCCGCGCGCTGCGCGTCGAGTGGGACGCGCTGATTGTTCGGCAGCACCAGCTCACATGGCGGCCGCACGACTGGGCGGGTAAGATCCTCGTAGGCGAGCTGCAGCTCGCGCAGCTCGGCGCGATGGCGCTCCAGGAGCACGATGATCTTCTCCTGCTCCTGCTCCAGCGTCGCGATATCCTGGGCCTTTCGCTCCATATCCGTCAACACGCCGAGAAGCTTCTGATTCTCGGCCAGCGTGCCGCGCAGCCGCTGCAGATCGTTTTCGCGCTGCGCCAGGTCGGCCCGCGCCCGCGTGATCCCGTCTTCGGTGATCCGGCGCAGCGTCTCCGGCATCCCTCCGACTGCGCGCTCGTTGGAGCTGATCCAATCGCGCAGCTGCTTGATATCCTTGTCGAGCTGGCCGATCGACTTCTTGGTATCGTTGATTTCCTTCTCAATCGACGGGCGATCGGACATCGCGGCCTCCTTAGAGCAGTAGTCAGTAGCCGGTAGCCGGTCGTCAGCGGCGTTGACGCACTGCAAAGCGATCGCACCCTATTGGTTCGGCTCAATCGTTCACTACGTTGGCACTTTTAACAAACTCCCGCTGGGGAGGGTTCGAGAGGGGCCGCAGGCCTCTCCCGAACCCTCCCCAGCGGGGTGGTGGGGGGCGTGGGGGCGGCGCAGCCGCTCCCACGCCCCCCACCACCCCGAGCGGTAGATCACCACACCAGACGCGACCTGGCCGTCATGGCCTATTCTATCGTCTCTTTGGGGAAACGTGCAAGTGAGCCGGGATTTGGTGGTCCGGCAAGGTGCCTCGGGAACTATGGGGAGATCGCGTCGAACAGCACAACGCCCGCTCACAGCCTGCGTGGCTGAGCGGGCGTGCTACGCGCGTGAAACTCATTGGATCGCGTGCGGGGAATGAAAAGCTAGCCGCCCGCCAGAGGACCCTGTGGCGAAGCGTATGAGCCATGCAGCTGGAGATCGAGCCCGATCCCAGCGCGGCTCCGTCAGGACAGTGCCCAGGACGCGACCGCTTCGTCCCCCGCATGCCAGCGGCGGTGCTCGTCGGCGGGCACGCTCTTCTTGTCCTGGTGGCCCAGCATGCTGGCGACGCGATCCATGACCGCCTGGGGGCTGTCCGTCTTCAGAATGTACTCGAAATAGCCCACCTGCTCCTCGAGGGGGACGCCGTTGAAATCGCTGCTGCCGGTGAGGAACACGATTTTGGCCGACGGCTGGCAGGTCTGCGCACACTGCGCCAGCACCAGCCCATTCATGCCCGGGAGTCTCAGGTCGATCAGCAGCAGATCGAACGCGCACTGCATCAGCCAGCCGAGCGCCTCTTCGCCGTTGGCCGCCGATTCGACGATGTAGCCTCGCCGCCGCAGCAGCGCGTCCAACGTCACACGGATCGCCAGTTCGTCGTCGACCACCAGTATCCGAGTATGGGCCGGCTCGACCATGAAAACCTCCCGCACTAAATCGGGATACAGCACAGGGGGCGTCGGCACAATCACGCCGTCGCTGAACAGCTGTAGGGATGTGCGAGGGAGTATAGCACAGGGGAAAAGATTGGTCAACTTAGCAAGATTTCGAGATTTCGCAACCAGCGCGGCTCGTGAGAGCGGATCGGGCCGATCCTGGGGCACTGAGCGGCCGGCGACGACTTGCTCAGCGAACCAGATCCAGCAGCCTATACCACGCGCCCACGAGCGGCAGAAACCACGGCCGGCCATCGTACAGATCCAGCGGCGCACCATGGAACCGCAGGTCGGCGAACGGGTGATCGACCGGCTCGCCGGCCAGACGCGCGCCGACCCAGCTGCCGAGGTAGGTCGCCAGCGCCACGCCGTGGCCGGCGTAGCCGATCGCGTAGTGCAACCCGCCGATCTGGCCGGCGTGCGGCATCATGTCAAAGGGGACGTCGAGCGTGCCGCCCCACACATACTCGACCCGCGCGTCGCCCAGCTGCGGGAAGACCCGGACCATGCCACGGCGAAGGATCGCGGCGCTCTCGCGCACCATCCGCGGGGTGGCCGGGAAGAAGCGCGCGCGCCCGCCGAACAGCAGCCGCCGGTTGGGCGTGAGGCGAAAGTAGTGGAGCAGGTGGTTTGAGTCGAACATCATCCGGCCGCGCGGGCTGATCTCGCGCGCCAGGCTCTCTGGCAGCAGCTCGGTGGCGACGCTGTACGAGCCCAGCGGGACGATCCGCCGCTGGAACGTGGGGGTCGCCGGCCCGGTATAGCCGCCGCTGGCGACGACCACCGCGCCCGCGCGCAGCTCGCCGCGCGGCGTGCCGACGCGCCAGGCCGTGCCCTGGCGGCGGATCTGCGTCGCCGGCGTTCGCTCGTAGAGCTGCGCGCCGGCCCGCGCGGCCGCGCGGGCCAGCCCGGCGACATAGCGCGCGGGGTCGACCCCTGCGCTAACCTCGTCGACCAGCGCGCCGTAGTAGGCGCGCGATCCGACCTCGCAGCGCAGCTCGCCGGGCGGGATGACGCGCGTGGGATGATCGAACTCGCGCGACAGCAGCTCGGCCTCGTGCGCCAGCGCGCGGAAGTGGGCCGGCTTGCAGGCCAGCAGCAGATGGCCGCAGCGCCGGAAGTCGCAGTCGATCCGCTCCTCGACGACGATCTGCTCGACGCAGGCGATCGCGTCGAGCGAGGCCGCGAACATGCGCCGCGCCGCCGGCAGCCCATACTTCGCCGCGAGCTGGGCCGCCCCGAGCTTGAGCCCGGTCAGCGCCATTCCGCCGTTGCGCGAGCTGGCGCCCCAGCCGAGCGTGTGCTCTTCCAGCAGCGCGACCGCCGCGCCGCGCCGCGCCAGCGCCAGCGCCGCCGCCAGGCCGGTGTATCCGCCGCCGACGATCGCCACGTCGACATGCTCGGGCAGCGGTCGCACCGGGTCGATCGCCGGGAAGACGACGCCCTCCATCCAGACAGACAGCTCTTTTAGCGTCATGTGCTCCTCAATATCGTTACCACCAAGACACCGGGTGCCCTTTGGGCGTCACCAAGATCAGGAAGGTATGATATTCGCAGAGCGAACGCAGGCTAAAACGTGCTATTCGGCCAGCCGATCACAATCCGCCGCAGATTGTAGCACGAAACAGAATCAGGCTATTCGAAGCGCGAAGGCCAGGAGCAGGCGGCGAGCGAATTGACCATGCGCGCGAGTTGCAGTACAATCAAGCCGTATTTCATCCTCCGGAACCGTCGATCCATGCTTAGGACGAGCGATCTGTGCTCAGATTGATCAGAGCCGCAGTCATCACCGGCATCGCCCTGCTGGTCATCGTCGTCACCTCCAGCCCGGTATGGCAGCCGCGCGCGCAGGCGACGCTCGCTCCGGCGGCGGCGTATCAGTTCGCGACCGCGGCGCGCCCAATCACGGCTCCGCAGCCGATCGTCGCGCGGGCGGCTGTGGTAGCCACGCCGACGATCGCCGCCCGGCCACCCGCCACCCCGGCCACGCTCTCCGGCCCGCCGGCAGGTGACCTGGGGCGTGCGGCCGACAGCTACCTGAACGACCTCGTCGGCGCCAATCTGTTTCAGGGCGCGGTGCTGATCGCGCGCGACGGCAACATCATCCTGAGCAAAGGCTACGGCGCCGCCGACGCCGGCCGCGGCATCCCCAATACGCCGCGGACGCGCTTCCGCCTGGCCTCGGTGACCAAACAGTTTACCGCGGCGGCGATCATGCTGCTGCAGGCGGCCGGCAAGCTCGACGTCGAGAGATCGATCTGCGACTACCTGGCCAACTGCCCCGACGGCTGGGGCGCCATCACCGTCCGCAACCTGCTGACACACACCTCGGGCCTGCCGAACTACACCGACTTCGGATCGTACGAGGAAACCCAGATGAACCCGGCCAGGCCGGACGATCTGGTCGCGCGGTTCCGCGATCAGCCGCTGCTGTTCGCGCCGGGCACCAGCTATATGTACGAGAACTCCGATTATGTGCTGCTGGGCGTGATCGTCGAGCGCGTCTCGGGCGAGACCTACGCCGACTTTCTGCGCGATTTCATCTTCGCGCCGCTCCAGATGCGCGACAGCGGGGTGGCACAGGGCACCGGCGGAGCGGCCGGCGAGGCGCTCGGCTACCTCACGGCCGGCGAGCCGGCGCCGCCGCTCGACACCTCGACGCTCTTCTCGGCCGGCTCGGTCTACTCGACGGTCGAGGATATGTATCGCTGGGACCAGGCGCTGTACGGCACGCTGCTGCTGCCCGCGCCGCTGCTCGACGCGATGTGGACGCCGTTCATGAACAGCTACGGCTACGGCTGGCGGATCGACAGCGTCGGCAGCCACCGCCGGATCAGCCACTCCGGCCTGATGGACGGCTTCGCGACCTCGATCGCGCGCTTCCCCGACGATCGGGTGACGATCGTCGTGCTGAGCAACATGTCGGCGGCCGACGTCGAGGGTATCAGCAATTATCTGGCGTCGCTGGTGCTGGACAGCTAGCAAGGGGTCAGGGGTCAGGGGTCAGGGTGTAGACTGCAAGCCTCTCGCCTCTCGCCTCCGGCCTCTGCCCGGCGACAGGCGACGATCGAGTGTAGCCGAAGAGGCACAGATATGCGCCCATCCCAACTGCGGCGGCGCGGCACCCCGCTTCGCGCGCTCGTAGGCCTCGTGCTGGCGGCGCTGGCCGCGGCTGGCTGCGCGCGCGGCGCTGATCAACCTACGGCCACGCCGGCCGCCACCGCAGAGCCGACCGCCGTGGCCGTCCCGTCGCAGCCGATTGCAATCGATGACCCACCGGCAGGCACCACTGTGAACAGCCCGTTCACCCTGCGCGGGCGCACGGCGCGGTTCCCCACCCGGGGCCAGCTGCTCTACCGGGTCTTCGACGCCAACCAGCGCCCGATCGGCACCGGAACGTTCCGGGTCGCCGGCGTCGCCGGCCAGCCGGCGGGGTTCAAGACGGCGATCCAGTACGCGACACCGACGAGCGGGCGCGGCCGGGTCGACGTGCTCGAGATCGCCGCCAACGGGGCGACCCGGGCAATCGGCTCGCGCAGGTTCAACCTGCTCGCCAGCGCGCCGCCGGTCGTGCCCACCGCGCAGCCGGGCCGGCCCACCGTGATCCCCCCAGCGCCGACCGCGGTCATGCCGCCGACGCCAACCGCTGTTCCAGCACCAACGCCAACCGCCGGCCCGGCGCCGACCGCGACGACTCAGGCGATCACTATTCTCACGCCCGCACCCGGCGCCCAGGTCGGCAGCCCGGTCGTGATCACCGGGCAGACGACGCGAGCGCCAGGCGCAAACCGGCTGAACTATCGGGTCGTCGACGCCAACGGCAACCAGCTCGGCGCCGGCACCTTCCCCGTCGTCAGCGCGCCGGCCCAGCCGCCAAGCTTCAACGCCTCGATCAGCTTCAACCTGCCGGCGAACGGCGGCCCGATCCGCGTCGAGCTGACCGACCAGAAGGATGCGAAAAGCCCGGTCCTCGCCAGCGCGTCGATCAACCTGACCGTCGCCGCGCCACAGCAGACGATCACGATCACGTCGCCCGCGCCCGGCACGCTGGTCGGCAGCCCGGTCGTCGTCGCCGGCCGGACCAGCATGTACCCGTCGCAGGGCGTGCTGAGCTATCGGGTCGTCGACGCCAGCGGCAACCAGCTTGGCGGCGGCAGCTTCAAGGTCAGCGGCGCAGTGGGGCAGCCATCCAGCTTCACCGTCTCGATCAGCTTCAGCCCGCCGCCGAGCGGCAGCCTGATCCGGCTCGAGCTGTTCGACCAGAACGCCGCCAGCACGTCGATCGACCTGGCCGTCACGCCGGCGCAGCAGGCGATCACGATCGCTTCGCCCGCGCCCGGCACGCTGGTCGGCAGCCCGATCGTCGTCGCCGGCATCACCGCCCGCCCGCCCGCGCAGGGCCGGCTGAACTACCGCGTGCGCGACGCGAGCGGCAATGAGATCGGCGCGGGCTCGTTCGGCGTGAGCGGCGCGGCCGGGCAGCCGGCGACGTTCAACGCCTCGCTGGTCTTCACGCCGCCTGCGGCCGGCGGCAACATCGGCGTCGAGATCTTCGAGCGCGACGCGAGCGGCGCGACCGTCGCCAGCGCCACCGTCGCCCTGTCGGTCGCATCGGCGCAGCAGACGATCGCGATCACCTCGCCTGTGTCCGGCACGCTGGTCGGCAGCCCGGTCTTCGTGACCGGCCGCACCGCGCGGCCCCCGGCGCAGGGCCGGCTGAACTACCGCGTACGCGCGGCCGGCGGCAATCAGCTTGGCGCCGGGACTTTCCCGGTGAGCGGTGCGACGTTCAACGCCTCGATCGGCTTCAACCTGCCGGCCGCCGGCGGCCCGATCGTCCTCGAGATCTTCGAGGTCGGGGCGAACAGCGCGGTCGTGGCGGGCGCTACGGTGAATCTGCGCGTGAACCCGCAGCCCTATCCACAGCCCCAGGTCGCGCCGTAGTACAGGGTTTCGGAAGCTCGTATCGGGTTGGGCTGCCACTACTGGTTCCGCGGTTCCGCAGTTCCGCGGCCACAGAACCGCAGAACCGCAGAACCAGCTCGTGACAACCGGAAACGCTTTTCTGGAACGCTGTACTTAGAGTGCTAGCCCGTAAACCCCACGAG
>WNGB01015902.1_pt1 | contig 28425 bp, 29 predicted proteins | sample 5400681 | NCBI WGS metagenome assembly WNGB01 (sample SAMN13153367, study PRJNA577476) | soil metagenome | isolation source: 115 cm soil or saprolite under grassland replicate 2 | place: USA:California | collected 2016-06-15
GGGTCAACGAGGCTGTTGCCCAGGGAGCGGGGATCTTGACCGGGGGCCGGCGGGAGGGTCCCCTCTACTACCCGACCATCTTGGCCAACACCACGGCCGACATGAAGGTCCGGTGCGAGGAGGTCTTCGGGCCGGTCATCACCGTGCAGCCATACCAGACGTTCGAGGACGCGCTGGCGGAGGTAAACAGCACACCCTACGGGCTGCAGGCCGGCGTGTTCACGTCATCGATCGAGCGGGCCATGCTGGCCCACCGGGAACTGGAGGTCGGCGGCGTGATCGTCAACGACACGTCCGCGTTCCGGGCCGATCAGATGCCCTATGGCGGTTCGAAGGAGTCCGGCTACGGGCGCGAAGGCCTTCGCTACGCGATGGAGGAGATGACCGAGCCGCGGATCATGGTCCTCTCACACGTCCCTCTGTAGAGCGCCTGGCTCAGCTAGCTGATCACCGGGGCTCGCCTGCGATGAAGGCCTCGGGAGGAGCGGAAGGCAAGGCGCCTGCTGGCCGCCGACCAAGAGGATCGTGGCGGCGGCGAGCGTCCAGACCAGGAACCTTCGCATGTCGGTCTCCTTTCCATCGACTTGTGGCAAAAACGGCGCGCGCCACCCGAAGGTTCCACTTCAAAGCCGATGGTTGTCGATCGACGGGTACGTGTCGCCGAAGATCAGTCCGCGGACGTGGTCGGAGGCGAGGAACGAGTGCGGAAACCCCAGGTCGATCGGGGCGACCGCATCCAGGCGAGCGATCTGCTCGTCGGTGAGATCGAACTCGAGGCAACCCAGCGCGTCGTCGAGCTGGTCCAGGGTTCGCGCCCCGATGATGGGGAAGATCTGAGCCCGGGCGCGCCGAGCCCGGATCCAATTGATCGCCACCTGTGCCGGTGAGTGGCCGATCTCTTCGGCCAGGTTCGCCACGGCGTCTCCCGCCGCCAGCTCCTTCTCCGAGGCCCCCACGTACCGGGTCGACCCGCGATCCGCGGCCCTGTATTTCCCGGTGAGCGTTCCTCCTTCGAGCATGCCCCACACCGTGACCGCGAGATCGTTCTGCCGAGCCATCGGCAGGAGATCCCGCTCCACCCCACGGTCGAGAACGCTGTATGGAGCCTGGATCGCGATAGGCCGGACCCAGCCGCGAAGCTGTGCCATCGTGACTGCCTGGGCCACCACCCAGGCCGGCGTGTCCGAGAAGCCGACATAGAGAACCTTGCCCGCCCGGACCATGTCGTCCATGGCCCGGAGGACCTCCTCCACCGGCGTCATCCCGTCCCACATGTGCAGCCACAGCAGGTCCACGTGGTCGGTGTCGAGTCTCTGAAGGCTTCCCTCCAGCGACCGCACCAGGTTCTTGCGGTGGTTGCCCCCGAAGTTGGGGTCATCACGACGTTCGGTCAGCGAGTACTTCGTGGCCAGGACGAAGTGATCTCGGTCGGCGCCCGCGAACTCTCCGACGAACCGCTCACTGGTGCCATCCGTGTAGTTGTTCGCGGTGTCGATGAAGTTGCCGCCTGCTTCGGCGAAGCGCTCGAAGATCTTGCGGCTCTCCTCCTGGGACGCGCCCCACCCCCAATCCTCGCCGAAGGTCATGGTGCCCAGGACGAGCTCGGAGGCCCTCAGCCCGCTCGAGCCCAACAGCTTGTATCGCATGCCGTTTGCACGTTAGCCCAGGGCTGGCCGAGGTCGCATCGTTCTGAGGCCGGAACTGTGATAGGGAATCGGGCCGATCGAGCGTCCGACCACAGACGGAGGGTCTCTCGAACGGCGTTACTCGACCAGGCGGTTGCGGACCGCGTACAGCGCGGCCTGGGTGCGGTCGGCCAGACGAAGCTTCGCCAGGATGTTGCTCACGTGGGTCTTCACCGTCTTCTCGGAGAGCACGAACTCCCTGGCGATCTCTCGATTCGATTTGCCCTGGGCGATCAGCCGGAGAACGTCCATCTCCCGCTCGGTGAGGGCCTCAACGGTGTCTGCCCGTTCCTGTTCCCCGGCGAACTCGTGCATGAGCTTGGAGGCGATGTCTGGATGGAGGAGTCCCTGCCCCCGGTTGACCGTTCGTATGGCCTCCGCCAGATCTCGCGGTTCGACATCCTTGAGCAGATAGCCCGCTGCCCCGGCCTTCACGGCCGGGAAGACCTTCTCGTCGTCGGCGAAGGTGGTGAGGACGATGACCTTGGTCGAGGGACTGGCGTCGCGGATCCGGCGGATGGCGTCGATGCCGTCCAGTCGGGGCATCACCAGGTCGAGCAGGACCACGTCGGGCCTCAGCTTTTCCACCTGCTCGACGGCCTCCAGGCCGTCCGCTGCCTCGCCCACGATGTCGAGGTCCTCCTGCAGCTGGAGGAATGCCCGGAGGCCGTGGCGGACCACCGGATGGTCGTCGGCGATCAGGACGCCGATCCGGCCCGAGCTCGGCTCCGCCCCCTTCCGGGTGCGCGTCTTGCCGCGCCGGTCAGGCGCCAACCCGGGCCTCCAGCCATACCCTGGCCCCTGCTCCGGGTGCCGACTCGACGTGCAGGTCACCTCCGAGGAGTTGGGCCCGCTCGAGCATCGAGGTCAGGCCGAGATGTCTCCCTCGGACCTGCGGAGACGAAGGGTCGAACCCGATGCCGTCGTCGCTGACGGATAGGCTGACCACGGAATCGCGCATCCTCACGTCGACGGAGATCCTGCTCCCGCCAGAGTGCTGCAAGGCGTTCCGGATCGCTTCCTGGGCGATCCGGAAGAGTTCCCGCTCGGCGGCGGAGTTCAGTCGTCGCCCGCCCTCGGTAGTCAGGTCGATGTCGGTCCCGTAGACGCGCCGCAAGACGTCGATGTGCTTGCGGAGGGTCGGAACCAGCCCGTCCACCTCGATCTCGGCGGGCCGAAGCTCGAACACAAGCGATCGCATCTCCTGCACCGCGCCCTTGGCCAGCTCCTGGATATTCCGGACCTCCTCCCTGGCCCGGCGGGGATCTCGAGCGAGCAGCTCTGCGGCCGCCTCCGCGGTGAATACCGCGCTGAACAGGGTCTGGATGACCGAGTCGTGCAGCTCCCGGGCCAGACGGTTGCGTTCCTCCATCACCGTGAGCTCCCGGCTGCGCTCCAGCAGCTCAGCGTTCTCGATGGCGATGGCCGCGTGAGCGGCGAGCATCTCCACCAGCTCCTGATCCGTCTGGCTGAACTCGCGAGCGCCGATCTTGCTGGCCAGGTAGAACGCGCCGATGATCCGGCCTTTCGACAAGAGAGGGATCCCCAGGAACGACCGCATCTTGGGATGTCGGTACGGCCACCAGCCCCGGAAGTCCGGGTGCCTCTTGATGTCGCGAAGCCGGATCGGTGTGGGGTCTTCCAGCATCAAGCCGAGCAGCCCGTGCGTCTTGGGGAGGTCGCCGATGGCCTCCCACGTCGCGTCGCTGATGCCCGACACGATGAACTGCGCGAACCCACCTTCCCCGTCGGGGACACCCAGGGCCGCATACCGCGCCCGGACCAGACCCCTGGCCGAGTCGACGATCTTCTGCAGGACCGGTTCGACCGATCGCTCGGCAGCGATTGCCAAGACGGCATCGCTCACCGCTCGGAGGGCGCTCCCACCCAGGCCGTCCTGCGGACCGGCCGCTGCCTCGTCCATAGCAGATCAACTGTAGGACCTTGTTCCCGTCGGCTGCATCGGCCCCGAGCGGGAGGTGCTCTCCGCTCCCCCCGGAGGAGGGGTCTAGGATCGGGGCGGCTTCAGGGTCCGGGGCCTGCCGTGGCGAAGCCGATGCCGTCGAAAATCCGTCACGCATAGCGGATCCTCGGATCGAGGAAGGCGTAGGCGATGTCGGCGATCAGGTTGAACAGATTGCGATCTCCTGGACGGCGAGGACCAGGGCCGGCAAGGTGATGTGCCGGATACGGTCGGCCAGATTGAAGCCGGTCGTCCCCGCCTTGAACACACCGGTGATGTAGAAGATCGGGTCGCTCAGGTGTAACCATCTGACCCGTAGATGCGGAAGAAGATCTGCAGGATCAGGCCGAATCAGAAAGGAGGGACGGACAATCCGAAGAACGCCGCACCGGTGGCTACATGATCGAACAAGGAGTACTGCCGTAATGCCGGTCAAGGTTGGCATCCCGCCGCAGGTCTTCGCCATGGGCACACAGATCTCCATGGGTGGAGTGCTCTTGGCCCTCATGACGGTGATCGTTCAGCGCCGGCGTATCTGACCAGCCCGGTGGACAGAGGAGGTTCGGTGAAAGCGCAAGTGGACACGGAACGGATGACGGCGAGGGCCAGGGAGATCGCGTCCCGCGAGGGGAAGCGGCTGCTCGAGGGGACTCCGCGCTCGGCGGCCCTGTTCGAGCGGGCGGCCCGGGTCCTCCCCTTGGGGGTCTCCTCCAATTTCCAGGCGGGGGACCCGTACCCGATCTATCTCACCCGCGGGCGCGGCTCGCGAGTGTGGGACGTCGACGACAGCGAGTACGTCGATTTCCACAGCGGGTTCGGTGTGAACGTCGTGGGCCATGCCCATCCCAGGATCGTGGCGGCCGTGTCCGAAGCGGTCCGTAGCGGCGTTCATTTCGCCGTCACCACAGAGGTCACCGTCGCTCTGGCCGAGGAGATCTGTCGCCGTTTCCATCTGGAACAGATGCGGTTCGTGAACTCGGGGACGGAGGCCACCATGGACGCGCTCCGGGTGGCCCGGGCAGCCACGGGTCGGGAGATCGTCTTGAAGATCGAGGGGTCCTATCACGGCCATCACGACGCGGTCCTGTTCTCGGTGGTCCCTGAGGCCGATGTGCTGGGGATCAAGGCGACGGTCACCGGGGAGGCGGCCGATTCGGCGGGCGATGTCTACCGGACGATCCCCACGTCGAAGGGCGTGCCCCCGGCCCTCACCGAGCTCACCCTGATCGTGCCGTTCAACGACGCTCAGGCCCTCGACCACGTCCTCTCCGAGCGAGGAGGCGAGATCGCCGCGCTGATCATGGAGCCGGTCATGATGAACATCGGCCTGGTCCCCCCTCAGCCCGGATACCTGGAGTCGGTCCGGGAGCTGTGCACGAAGCACGGTGTCGTCCTGATCTTCGACGAGGTCAAGTCCGGAGCCACCATCGCTGCCGGAGGAGCCATCGAACGGTTCGGGGTCGAGCCCGACCTGGCCTGCTTCGCCAAAGCCGTCGGGGGCGGGACCACGATCGGCGCCTTCGGCGGCAAGGCGTCGATCATGGAGGTGGTGACGCGTGGCGCCGCCCAGCAGGGGACGTTCAACGGCAACCCTCTGTCGTGCCGGGCCGGGCTGGCCGCTCTGACCGAAGTCTTGACCCCGGATGCCTACGACCACCTGGAGAAGCTGGGAACGATGCTCGCCGATGGCTGCCGGCGAGCCATTGAGAAGTACGGAATCCCCGCCCACGCCGTGGACATGGGAGCGAAGGGATGCGTCTCCTATCGTCCCGAGCCGCTCACGAACTACAGGGACTTCCTCGAGTGCAACACGGAGCTGTTCGCCGCATCCTGGCCGTGGCTGGTGAATCGAGGGATCTTCATGACCCCCGGCGACGAGGAGCAGTGGACGATCAGCGTCCAGCACTCCGAGGAGGACATCCAGCGATACATCGATACCTTGGGAGAGTTCTGCGCCGAGCTGTCCGGGTGAGCTGAGCTAGGACCGTTCGGGGTGAGGTTCCCGGCCGAGCTTCCTCAGGGCCAATCCTGAAAGAGCCTCCAGGACAAGCCGATTGGCCAGGTAGGCTGTGATCTCTCCATGGTCGTAGGGCGGGCACACCTCGACCACCTCCATGCCCGCGAACCCAACCTCGTGGGCCAACCGGCGCACCGCGCGCAGCGCCTCGCGCGCGGTGATGCCACCGGGTTCCGGCGTGCCCGTCCCCGGGGCGAAGGCCGGGTCGCACACGTCGATGTCGAAGGACAGAAACATGTGACTCCATTTCTTCGCCGCCGCCACGTCGTCCATCACCGCGGCCATGCCGCGCTCGGTGATCTCCTCCATCAAGTGCCACCGGAAACCCTGCCCTCGGGCCCATTCGAACTCCTCGGGGCCGGGCCAATACCCGCGCAGTCCAACCTGGACGATGTTTCGGCCGTCCACAGAACCCTCCTCGACCAAGCGCCGGAGCGGCGTGCCGTGAGAGCGGGTCACGCCCCACACATCATCGGCGTTGTCCGCGTGGGCATCGAAATGGACCAGCCCGAGGGTCGTGCCGGGCTCGAGATGATCGGCCACGGCTCCGACGTCAGGGTGGGCGATGGAGTGGTCGCCGCCGAGCACTATCGGGATGGCCCCAGCCGCGCACACCTGGCCGACGATGCGCCGGATGGCCTCGTGGCTCTTGGCCTGGTCGGCCGGGGTCACCTCGGCGTCACCGAAGTCGACCACCGTGAGCACATCGAACGGATCGACCCCGAGATCCATGTGCGGGCGAGGGGGAGGTCCGTTGTAGTCACCCAGGCGAATGGCCCGAGGGCCGAATCTCGCTCCGGGCCGGTTGCTCACGGCCTCGTCCATGGGGGCCCCGACGATGGCCACGTCGACGCCGCCCAGGTCCTTGGGATCGAGGACCAACGGTAGCTTGGTGAAGGTCGCGCCCGCCCCGGCGTAGGAAGGCTCCCGGCGCCGGCTTACGGGAACCCCCGGCATCAGCGGATCACGGCCGTTGTGGCTGGCACGGGGCGATTCTCATCGGTGCATCCAGGGGAACACAAGCCGGTTCATGCAGGAGTGGCGACGTCCTGGCCTCTGTCCTGGAGCAGCTCGGTGAGGGTCTCGGCGTCGCCGGGAGCGGCCGCCAGCTGATCGTTGTTGAAGAAAACGAAGACGTCCTTGGCGTCCAGTCCGGCGATCCTGTCGGCCCACGTCCGGAGCTTTCGGCGCGTGTAACCGGGATGCATGGGGCGCCCCTGATGGAACCGGATGTAGGACCACCCTCCCGAGAGCAGCAACGGCACTTTCCAGCCCGGCCGATCGGCCAGGACCCAGGCAGCCCCTGCGTCGTCCAGCAAGGCCAGCACCTCGTCAGTCCGCCACGAGTCGTCCCGGAACTCGAACGCTGCCCATATCTCCTCCGGGAGGATGCTCACGAATTCGCGCAGTCGCCCGGCCTCGACGCCGAAGTTCGGAGGGAATTGGAAGAGCACCGGCCCGAGCTTGTCGCCCAGATGCGTCGCCCGGGACCAGAACAGCTTGACCGGTTCAGCGCAGTCCCTGAGCCGGCGGATGTGGGTGATGTACCGACTGGCTTTCACGGCGAACCGGAACCCGACAGGAGTCTCGGCCCTCCACCGATCGAACGTCTGCTCCTTCGGGAGCTGATAGAAGGAATTGTTGACCTCGACGGCGGGGAACCGGGAGGCGTAGAGCTCGAGCCACGCTCGTTTGGGTGCGCCGTCGTAGAACTTCTTCCACGAGTCGTACTGCCAGCCGCTCGTCCCTATGTAGATCATCCGGACTCACTCATACCCGATTTCCATCCCTCGGCGGTGCGTCGGAGCCGACCGTTTCCGCCCCACGCCGTACACTTGAGGACGTGGTCATCGTCATCCTTCTGCTGCTGCTGATCCTCGCCGCCACGGGCGGGCTGGTGCTCGCCCTGAAGATCGCCCTCGGTGTGGCGCTGGGTCTGTTCCTGGGCGTCGCTCTGATCGGGGCGCTTGTTGCCTGGCGAGTCAGGCGAGCCCTGTTCGGTCCTAGGCCACGATGGCGTCGAGTCCGAGGGTCGCGGGTCGAGGTGCTCGACCGCGACTCCCGGCACTACCAGCGCTGAGCGAACCGCCCGGGTCCCTCTTTCCTCCTCCTCGGCGCCCCCGTCTTCGATGGGTCACCGACGGGGGGTCCGCAGCTGCCTCGCTTCGCTCGTTGCCGCTACCCCCCTGGACTCCCCTCTAGCCCAGATTCGCTTCGCCGAAGGCCGCGACGATCCGGGCCAATTCGCCTTCGCGCTTCCAGAAGAAATGGTCGGTGCCGGGGACGACCTCCACCGTGGCCCGAGGAAGCCTGCGACCAAGGCCCTTGAGCTCCGGCACCGGGCAGAAGGGATCGGCCTCTCCCGCCACCATGAGCACTGGTCGGTGGAAAGATCTGAGCCGGTCGCGGCCGGGCAGGTCGGGAAGTGCGGTGTCCCCGAGAGGCAGGCCGATCAGAGCCAGAGCTCCAACCCGCTCGTCGTCGAGGGCCTCTCGAAGCGCGGTATGGGCGCCGAAGGACCACCCGCACACGAAGACGGCGCCGTCGACCTGCTTCCGAACCCGGCCGATAGCGGCCCGCACGTCCTTCACCTCATCCATCCCCTTTCCATGGCTTCCGCCCGAGCCCATCACGCCTCGGAAGTTGAACGACAGCACGGCGAATCCCCTGGACGCCAGCTCGTTGCGGATGGCCCAGAGAAGAGGGTGGTCCTTGCTCCCACCCATCTCGGGATGAGGGTGGCAGATGACCGACGGACCCCGCGAGGGTCCATCAGGGAGGCGTACCTCTCCCTCCAGAACCACGCCATCTTCTGTCTCGAACGTGATCCGGTCCACCACACCTCATCTGGTAAAGACGACAAGGTCGACCGCGTGAAACGATGTCGGCGATGACCTTACCGGCCAGCGGACGGGGTGGCGACGACGAGCGGAGGATAGGCCGGACCGGAGTGGTGCTCCGGGATCCGCTTCCCTGGCACGACCTGGTGGAGGTCGTGGAGGCGGCCGAGGACACCGGGCACGAGGCCGTGTTCGTCCCGGAGATCGCCGGAAGAGAGGCCTTCTCCACCCTGGCCGGCTTCGCCATGACCACCTCCCGCCTCGCCCTGGGGACCGGGGTCGTCACGGTCCCCTCCCGCAGCCCTGCTACGACCGCGATGGCCGCAGCTACCGTCCACGAGATCTCGGTCGGTCGCATGATCCTGGGGATCGGTACGGGCGACACGAAGGCCGTGGGTCGGATGCCCGATGGAGGTGTCCTGGAGCTGACCAGGCGATATGTGCAGGTGGTCAGGCGAGCTCTGTCCGGCGAGGCCGTGCCACCCGAGGATCTCTTCGGTGTGGGAGGGTTTCGCCTGGCACTCTCGACCCATTCCGATCCGCCTCCCGTATGGCTGGGGGCCCTGGGCGACGGCATGATCCGCCTGGCCGGGGAGGTGGCCGACGGAGTCCTGCTGAACTGGTGCACACCCGAGCGGGTGACCCGGGCGGCTCGGCTCGTTCGGGAGACTGCCGAGCGTGCCGGGCGGGACCCGGCGGCCCTGACGATCGCCGTCTATGTGCGAGCCTGCCTGGGGCTGGAGGAGCCGGTTGCGATGAAGGCGCTCAGGGAGATGACGGGTCTGTACGCCTCATTCCCCAACTACCGACGTCAGTTCGAGATGATGGGCCTGGGGAATGAGGCCTCCCTGGCGGCCAAGGCGTTCGCCGGGGGCCGGCTCCAGGAGATCCCGGGTTCTTTCGTTCGGACCCTCACTGTGCTCGGTGGACGGGCAGAGGCGCTCGATCGGTTCGCTGCGTTTCGGGAAGCGGGCGCCGACCTGGTCCTGTGCTATCCCGTGGCGGCCCTGGAAACGCTGTCCTCGGTGCTGGGGACGGTGCTCGCCGCAGCCCCCTCGCCGGCCCTGGAACGATAGGACCTTCATCGAGCCACCCCCTGGGATGTGGGGTTGCACCAGATCTCGGCCAGGGTAAACTCCTATTTGCACGGTCAACACCGTGAGAAAGGGGTTTATCCGATGACGTACACCATCTGCGAGCCCTGCATCGACGTGAAGGACCGGGGGTGCGTGGACGAATGCCCGGTGGACTGCATCTACGAGGGAACCCGGATGCTGTACATCCACCCCGACGAGTGCGTGGACTGTGGGGCCTGCGAGCCGGTGTGTCCCGTGACGGCGATCTTCTACGAGGACGACGTACCGGCGGAGTGGAAGAACTACACGCCCGTCAACGCCGAGTTCTGCTCACCCGGTGGAGCCGCCCAGGTCGGTCCGGTCGACAAGGATCACCCCTTCGTGGCGAACTTCACGGCTCCCGAGTAGCCGCCGGTCCATCGCAGCATTCCGAGGCCGGGCCGAGAGGCTCGGCCTCTTCGATTCCCGGCCCTGTGAGGCTCAGGTCGCTTGACAACAGCCTCGCCCGTCCGGGTATGATTTGAGCGATTGCTCAAAGCAACCGCTCAACGGAGTCGACGTGGCGGGTGAATCCAGGCGGCCAAAGCTCGTGGAGGAGACGAAGGGCGGGGTGAGCACCCGCGCCAGAATCGTCGGTGCGGCCATTCGCACGCTGAAGGAACGGGGATTCGCCGGGGCCAGCGCGCGGGCCATCGCCCACACCGGAGGCTTCAACCAGGCGCTGATCTTCTATCACTTCGGTACCGTCAACGACCTCTTGCTGGCCGCCCTGGACGAAACCAGCGCGCAGCGCATGCAACGCTATCGTGCCGCGCTGAACGGGATCAGGACGCTCCCCGAGCTCATGGCGCAGGCGGCCCGGATCTATCAGGAAGATCTGGAGTCGGGGCACATCAAGGTCCTGGCGGAGCTGATCGCCGGCGCATCTTCCTCCCCGTCGCTGGGTCCCGAGATCGTGGCCCGGATCGAACCGTGGGTGGCCTTCACCGAAGAGGTATTGGGCCGCGTGCTCGCCGGCTCACCCCTGGAACCACTGATCCCCATCGAGGACCTGGCCTTCGCTGTCGTCGCCCTGTACCTGGGTGTGGAGCTCCTGGCCCACCTCAACGGGCAGCTCGCCCGGGCCGAGCGGCTCATCGATACCGGGTCTCGATTGTCCTCCCTGTTCGCCGGCATGTTGCCCACATCTCGAGGGGGTGAGTGACGTGGCGAGCGCACCGATCGCCCACCGAAGCCGCGGCGACGGGCCCGGCCCCCTCCCACCGTGGTGCCCGCCGGCGCGGATCTCCCATCCCGTGATGCTGCAGCGCTGGGAGAACCTGTCGTTCCTGCACTGGCCCTTTCCGCCCGCGGCCGTCCAGGCGCTGCTGCCGACCGAACTGGAGGTGGACACGTTCGACGGCGCGGCGTGGGTGGGTCTGATCCCATTCCGGCTAACGGTCACGCTGCCGGGGATGCCGCCAGTGCCGTGGCTGAGCTCGTGTCCGGAGATCAACGTCCGGACGTACGTGCGAGGCCCCGACGGGCTGAGCGGCATCTGGTTCCTCTCGCTGGAGGCCTCCAGGCTGGGGGCGGTCCTCGCCGCGAGGAAGTTGTATGGCCTGCCCTACCGTTGGGCGGCCATGAGGCTCGACCGCCAGTCCGGGACTGTATGGTACGAGAGCCGGCGTCGGTGGCGCGGTCGGAGGCCCCGCGTGGTCATCTCACTGGCGGTGGGAGATCTGGTGGCGCCCGAGGACCTCGATCCGCTGGAGGTGTTCCTCACTGCACGGTGGCGGCTGTACAGCCCGAGAGGAACAGGGCTGGCTGCAACGCAAGTGGATCACGACCCCTGGCCGGTCCACCGGGCAAGGGTCCTCTGTGTGCGCGACGAGTTGATCCCAGCTGCGGGCCTCCCGGACCCGGTGGGGCCGCCTCTGGCGCTGTTCTCGCCCGGGGTCTCGGTCCGGTTCTCCCCTCGCCGTCAGCTCGGGGTGGTGGGGACAGGAGCTTCCTGCGGCGTCGTGAGAGTGGGGGTGGCGGGCGCGTGACCGTCGTCCGGGAGCAGACCGGGGAAGGACCACTCGCCCGGTAGCTGATCGAGCGGCCAACGCTGGCGGGAGTGCGCCGAGAGCTTGTCCATCAGAGCCAGGGCGGCGGGGTCCTCTCGACCGGGGCGGTACTCGATGACACCTGCCTCGAACGCTTCCCGGAATACCTTCTCGCCCAAGTCCGTCCTGATGACGGTGAGGGTCCAGCCGTCGTTCTGGCCGAGCCCCCCGAACGACAGGTCGGCGTGCTCGGCGGCGAAGTCCGGGCACATCAGACAACCGGGCCTGGTGTACACGTGAGACTTCTTCAGCGAATACGTGATCTCGCGGCCATCCTTCGTGTAGAAGAGAAGCTTCCCTTTCACGTTCACCCTGATGAGTTCGTCCAGATCGATGCCCAACTCGTTCTGGGCGATCTGCACCATGAGCCCGTCGTAGGTGAACGACTTGGAGCACAACAGGCCGAGCGTCCAGGCGATCCGGCGACGCCACTTGTTGACCCGGCGGGCTTCCAGGGCGCCGGTGACGCTGGCCTGACAGGACATCCCGACCAGGGCTACCTTCGACAACCCCATCTCGGCTGCCTTGATCAGGGCCAGAGGGTTCGCAGAGTACGTGTACCGGGAACCGGCCGTGGCGAGAACTCCTTCCACGTCGGTGACCACGGCGGGCTCAGCGTCCCAACGCCGTTCCTCCGAGAGCTTGGAGGTCAGAGCGCCGTCGATCTGGCCGGTCTCCAGGCCCCAGATGAGCAGGGCCGACACCACGCCGCCGTCCTGACCCTGGGCAAGCACGCGAGGGTCGGTGGCCCGAGCCAGGACGACGTCCTGGTGCACGCCGATGATCTCCTCGGGCAAACGGGTCCGGCCGAACAGCATCCGGTCGAGTTCGGGCTCCCACTCCCGAAACCGGGGGCACGCCCGCGTACAGATGTCGCATCCCTTGTCACCGTGGGTGCAGTGGTTGGGCTCGCCTTCCTCGAGTTGGAACGGGCGATCGTCCTCATAGCCCAGCACATGGAAGGGGCAGACGACGACGCACGCGGAACACCCGGTGCACAACCCCGTGGTGACGACCTCGTCGTACAGGTCCCGCCACTGAGTCTTGTCGGCGGAGGACGGCATCGCCGGACAGTATAGGTGCCCCTCCTGAGAGAGCCTGGGGTGGCCCAACCGGACTCCGTGAGGCACTGGCCCGTCCTGCTAGGCTCCACACTCGGTGCGCCTCCCGGAGCGATCAGATGCTCGAGCCTGAAGCCGTCCAAGCCGCCCTGCTTGCCGCGGCCGGTGAAGTGCAGGCTCTGATGAATCATCTCGGGCTCGCCGCGAGGTCCGCCCCCGCCACCAAGCTGGCCTTCGAGGCAGACCTCAGGTCCTCGCTGCGCAAGGCACTCCAGTTCGGCCGAGCCGAGCTGGTCTCCACGGACGCGAGCCTGGGCCCCGGGCCCCTGGCCCAGCCCACGGACGTGATCGTGGCGGCGAAGACGAGGGTTCCTCAGCTCGCCATCGAGGTCCAGTGGCATCCCCGGAGTGAGGACCATGCCGGCTTCGCCAACGCGGCCGTCGCGGACATGTTGAAGATGATCGTGGCCAGGCAGAAAGGGGCCGTGGAGCAGGGGACGGTCCTGGTGGCGGCGCCGCCGAGATTCTGGCGGTGGCTCCCCGGCTATGCGGAGGACCGCGCCGGCTACGAGCTCCTGACGACCGACACCGAGACGCCGGCCAGCGTGAAGTCGGACTTCCTGGCCGGCTCCACCTGGGACTTCGTGTTCGAGGCAGGCATGGATCGGCAGCTGCCGGACCGGCTCTGGTCCTCGATCATGGCGGCTGCCGAGCTTCGCTCGCCGTGGGCGGAGATGGACCTACGGCTCCTCGACGTGAAGGGGCTCGGCGCCCTCGGCGACGCCCGCGCCTGAGAGCCGGAAGGCCGGAGGAGCTTTTCAGATCGAGAAGGACTCTCCGCAGGCGCACTCATGGATGGCCTGGGGGTTGTTCACCTTGAACCCGCCACCCAGCATGGCGTCACTGAACTCCAGGGTCGACCCCGCCACGATGGGCAGGCTCTTCCCGTCGATCAGAACCTTGAGGCCGAAGGCCTCGAACACGGCATCGCCCTCGGCCTGCTCGCGCTCGAACGAGAGCCTGTACGAGAAGCCGGAGCATCCACCGGCCGTTACCCGCAGGCGCAGGTACGGCTCCGGGAAACCTTCTCCCCGAGCCAGCTCGATGGCTTTCTCCGCTGCCCGTTGCGTGACCGAGATGGCCTGTGTCGCCGTGCCTTCCATAGCACCCATGATACGGCCCTCGCGGTTCTGCCCTGTCTACTATGGGGCTTGTGCGAATCGGCTCTCAGGAGCTACGTCGGATGCTTCCCGGGGTCCTGGACCAGGCGACCGAGGTCTCGCTTCCGACGGACACCTCGCTGGCAGCTGTCCTGGTCCCCATCCTCGTCGCCACCCCCGAACCGAGGCTGGTCTTTACCAGACGGACGGAGACCCTGTCTCGACATGCCGGAGAGATCTCATTTCCGGGCGGGCTTGCCGACGAAGGAGAAGACCCGGCTACCGCTGCCCTGCGGGAGGCGGAGGAAGAGTTGGGTCTGGCCCCCGCCGACGTGGAGCTCGTGGGGTCGCTTCCTCACGTGCACACGCGGGTCACCGGAATCCTGATCGTTCCGTACGTGGGATTCCTGGCCACCGACCCCCGATTCACCCCCAACGCCGAGGAGATCGCCGACGTCCTGGAGTTCCGGCTGGCGGACCTCGTGGACCATGGGGCGGAGTCGGAGTTCGAGCACGAAGGCAGGACCTTCCAGACCCACGTCTACGAGGTGGATGGCCACGTGATCTGGGGAGCTACAGCCAGGATCCTGTGGTCGTTCATCGAGCTGCTCGGTGGAGCCGGAGGGAGAAACGGGGTTCTGCGGCCGGCGTGAACCCCGCTGCCAGGAGACCGAAGGGGGGTGGATCGATGCAGAAGTGGGAGTATTTCGTGGCGCCGCTGCTTGCGCACAACCCGGGAGAGATCCTCAACAGTTTCGGGGAGGACGGCTGGGAGCTGGTGAACGTGGTCCAGCAGCAGACACCTGCCGGGGGGGCCTCACTGGTTGCCTACCTCAGGCGGCCCCGTACCTAGGAACAACGGTTGAGGGACGGTCCGCCCCTCGGCCCGGTCCAGGTATTTCTGGAGATCGTCGACCATGACCTGGAACGTCACATGGCCGGGGGAGCTCGAGGCTCGGACCCGAACCCATCACCCGAGAGCCTGAGCCAGGTCCTCCACGAGGTCGTCCGGGTGCTCGATCCCGACCGAGAGCCGCACCAGGTTCGCCGGCACCTCCAGGGGCGATCCGGCCACGCTCGCATGCGTCATCCGCCCAGGATGCTCGATCAGGGACTCCACCCCACCGAGCGACTCGGCCAGGAAGAACAGGCGGGTCTTCCGGCACACCTCCAGTGCCGCCTCCTCGTCGTGCGTCTCGAACGAGACCATCCCGCCGAAGCCTCGCATCTGCCTGGCGGCAATGTCGTGGCCGGGGTGAGAGGGGAGACCCGGATAGTGAACCCGCTTTACTTCTTGGTAGCCTTCCAGGAATTCGGCGATCCTGGCGGCGTTTCGGCAGTGCGCCTCCATCCGCAGGGCGAGCGTCTTCACTCCCCGCAGCACCAGGAAGCAGTCCTGCGGTCCGGGAACGGCCCCCACGGAGTTCTGCAGGAACGCCAGCCGCTCCTGCATCTCTGCGGTCGTGGTCACGATCGCACCCCCGACCACGTCGGAATGCCCGCCGAGGTATTTGGTAGCCGAGTGGATGACGGCGTCGGCACCAAGCCTGATCGGCTGTTGGAGGTACGGCGACGCGAACGTGTTGTCGACCACGCACCACGCGCCCGCCTCGTGCGCGATCTCCACCACGGCTGCGATGTCGATGATCTTGAGCAGCGGGTTGGTGGGCGTTTCCACCCACACCACCCGGGTCTCGGTGCGGATGGCCTTCTTCAGTGCCTCGAGGTCGGTCAGGTCGACGGTGTCGAACTCGATCCCCATCGCCGGGGCCAGCACCCTCGCCACAAGCCGATACGTGCCTCCGTACACGTCGTCGGCCACGACCACGTGATCGCCGGACTTGAGCAGGCAGAAGAAGGTGGATTCCGCCGCCATCCCGGAGGCGAAGCACAGCCCCCCGTACCCCTCTTCCAGGGCCGCGAGGGCTGTCTCGAGCACGGTCCGGGTCGGATTGCCGGTCCGCGCGTAGTCGTAGCCCTTGTGCTTTCCTACGGCTTCCTGGGCGTACGTCGACGTCTGGTAGATCGGGACGTTCACCGATCCGTACGCGGGCTCGGGCTCCTGCCCGGCGTGGATGGCCCGGGTCTCGAATCGCACAGGGTCACTCCTCCTCGGCGTCGAGCGAGTCGAGCGCTCGCCTCCAGCCTAGCCGAGCGAGCTCCTTCCGAGCCGTCACTCCCGCCCGGGCTTCGTTCAGCAATCGGGAGCGCAGCCGTGCGTCGTGCCCGGGGAGAAACCGCCGGCGCACCGGACGGCCACAGCCACATTCGCACAGCCTCGGTGTATCGACGCGTCCGACCGGATGCAAAGGTGTATCGGGCGGGGCGCAGCGCCGGTAATGATCCTCCAGGCGATGAACGGGAAGGACGATGACACCTTCCCGAGGATCACCGACGAACGAACCCTCCCCGTCCAGGAAGCGGGCTCCGGTGAAGGCCGCGCAGGCCGCGTCCAGGAGGTCGATCCCGGCGATCTCCGGGAGGCCGGCCACCCCCGCCTCGGCGAGCACGGCCCGCCGCCAGGCCGCCCTCCATCGCCTACCGGGGGACAGGCAGCCGGACAGAGCCACGTACGACGCGTACGGAAAGACCTCCAGCGCCATCCGCCGGGCCCGACCCGGGCCGAGGTAGACGGCGTAACCCGCTCCCCGGGCTGCGGCGAAGACCTCGAATCCGGCCGTCATCCATGAGAACAGCTTGGCCTCCTCGTAGTGGGTCTGATGCGAGCCGATGCCGCGCCGGGACAGCTCGTATTCGGCCACTCGCCTGGCGAGATGCTTGCCCGCAGGAGGAGGGACCGGCAGCCGCGCCCGCTCGGCGTCGTCGCGGAGGAGCCCCAGTCCGGCCTTGGGCGGCGCGTCGATGGCGACCGCGTGCGGTCGATGCGTCCACAAGAGTTCCGTCAAGGCGCGAGGACCCATCCGGTTCCATGTCTCTTTGACCACCATGTCCTCGAGCAGCACCACATCGAGTCCCCTGCCGAGGGAGACATCGACCCCGAAGACTCTCATGTCTCCTCGGATCCCGAGTCAAGCCTTGGTGCGTTCGCGGTGAGCCAGGAACTCCAGCAGATCGGCTCGGGTGAGGATGCCCAGCGCCTCGCCGTTCTTCGCCACGATGACTGCGGGAGCGTTTTGAAGCTCGGCGAAGGCCGTCTCCAACGGATCGTCGAACTCGACCATGGGAAAGGGTGGGGCCATGACCTCGGCCACGTCGGCCTGGAGCGAGTCGGGGTCGCGGAAGATGCGGTCGAGGAGCGTTCGCTCCCGGATCGAACCAACGAAGGCGCTGACCTCGAGCGCGGGCTCCCGGACCACGGGGGCCTGGGAGATGCCGAATCTCTGAAGCCTATCGACGGCCTGGCGGACCTTCTCGTGGGCGCCCACCGAGACCAGCGGTGGGATCTCGCCATGCTTGGCTGAGAGGACCTCTTCCACGCGGACCGCTTCTTCCCGCTCCAGGAATCCGTACTGGAGCATCCACGACTCCGAGTACACCTTCGAGAGATAGTTGCGGCCGGTGTCGGGGAAGATCACCACGACCAGGGTGTCCCCCGGGAGCTCCCGCGCCACCGTGAGCGCGGCGAACATGGCCGTGCCCGATGAACCCCCCACCAGGATGCCTTCCTGCCGGGTGATGGCCCGGGCCGTGAGGAGCGAGTCGCGGTCCGAGACCCGGACCCACCGGTCGACAAGGGTCGGATCGAAGGTGTCCGGCCAGAAGTCCTCCCCGATCCCCTCGGTCAGATACGGCCTGGCCTCCTCGCCCGGTGCCGCCGAGAACAGCGATCCCTCCGGATCGGCCCCGACCACCGTGAGGGAGGGCTTCCGTTCCTTGAGGTAGCGGGCCACTCCGGTGATGGTTCCCCCGGTCCCCACGCCCGCCACCAGCACGTCGATCTTCCCCTCCGTCTGCTCCCAGAGCTCGGGGCCAGTCGTCTCGTAGTGAGCCGCCGGGTTCTCCTGGTTGAAATACTGGTTGGGCTGGAAGGCTCCGGGGATCTCCTCGGTCAGCCGATCGGCCACCCGGTAGTAAGACTCGGGAGACTCGGGAGCCACGGCCGTGGGCGTGATCACCACTTCCGCTCCGTACGCACGAAGGAGTGCCACCTTCTCCTGGCTCATCTTGTCCGGCATCACGAAGATGCACTTGTAGCCGCGAATGGCAGCGGCGATGGCCAGGCCGTGCCCCGTGTTCCCGGACGTGGGTTCGATGATGGTCCCGCCCGGCCTGAGGCGGCCCGCTCGCTCGGCCACCTCGATCATCCGCAGGCCGATGCGATCCTTGACGCTTCCTCCTGGGTTCAGCATCTCCAACTTGGCCAGCACGGTTGCTCGGATGCCTCGGGTGACGCTGTGAATACGGACGAGCGGTGTGTTCCCGACGGCATCGAGGAATGTGTCCATCACGTTCAACGTTCGGCTCCTTCGGAAAAGAAGGGTCCGGGGGGTGGCAGGAGAAAGAAGGGTCCGGCAGGGAGGACTGCCCGGTGTCCTCCCTTGCCGGACGACCGTCCGACCTCCGCGGAGCGGGCCTGCCCGACCGGATGGCCGGGGGTGGTCCCCAGCGTGGGGCCGCACTGGCGGAGCGATAGCGTACCCGATGGAGCGCAAGTCGGGAAGACCCAGAATGGTGTTCAGATCGACTGAAGCCAGGGGCCACGACCCGTGTTCGGACCTGGCCGGGGGATCCTTCAGGGCCCGGATCGGCTTTCGATCAGGAGGAGACCCAGGGCGACTGGATCCTTCCAGCGGTGGCCAGGGCCCGGCCGCCGCCAACGGGCCCCGAGCGTACGTCGAGAGCGCAGTCCCGGATCGTCCGGAGGATCTGGTCTGCGGGAATCCCCTTGAGCATGTAGCAGGCGGCTCCCGCCGCGCGCATCTCCACCACACCGCGCGGACAGGGCGAGCACGCGAGTCTCCGGCGAGTGCCACAGGATCTCGCGGGTGGCCCGGGAGCCTCCTCCGCCTGGCATCTTGACGTCGACGACGGCAACATCGGGCCGGGTGGCTCGGGCGAGTTCAATGGCTTCGACGGCATCCTCTGCCATGCCGACGAGTTCCAGGGCCGGGTCAGCCGAAATCAGCGCGGCCAGCGCTGTGCGCATGACCGGCGCATCTTCGGCCACCAGGACCCGGATGGACACCGCCTGGTTTCCTCTCTTTCGCTCGACGACACACCATGGCTCGACAACGAGAGTGTTCGAGAACGCGTCAAGCGGGGGAATCCGCAAGACCATAGCCAGACCTCCGGAGGGAAGGAATACCCGAAATGGGGGAGTTCGCCGGGCCGGGAGGAGCGAGGTAGAAGCCCTGGCCGAACGGAACGCCCAGGGCGCGCAGAGTGTCGAACTCGCCCTGGGTCTCGATCCCTTCGGCGATGATCGCCGCGCCGATCTCGGACGCGAAGGAGATCAGCGCCGTGGCCAGGGCGCGTCGGACTGGAGCCTCGTCGATTCCCCTGGTCAGCGTGATGTCGAGCTTGATGAAGTCCGGGGCCAATCGAATGATGTGCTGGAGGCTGGCGAACCCCGCGCCCGCGTCGTCGATCGCCAGCCGGACCCTGTGCTCCCTGAGCCGAGCCAGCGCCTCGTTGAGCGCGGCGTAGTCGTCGACCTGGGCGTGCTCGGTGATCTCGATGACCACGCGGTGGGCCGCCGCGGTCAGGGCCGTGTCCAGAAACCGCTCGGACATGGCGGTTGCCGGGGACAGATTGAGGGAGAGAAACGCATCGGCCGGTATCCGGTCGATCTGGCCGAGCGCCGATCGGATCGCCGCCAGCTCCAGGTCCACCAGGAGCCCCACCTGCCCCGCTTCCCGGAATGCCACTTCGGGGGCCCGCCATCGCCCCAGATCGAAGCGAGCCAGGGCCTCGAACCCCACGATCTCTCCCGTTTGCAGATCGGCCAGGGGCTGGAAGACCATGGCCAGGCCCTTTCCGTCGAGGACTCGCCTGATCGACTTGACCTGCTCGCCGTGGTGCCGGGCCTGCTCCTCGTCCCGTTTGAGCTGCCCCGCCAGTTCTTGGATCACGTCGGCAGCAACTTCGGCCGAGAGAGCGCCCTGCCCCCGTGCGGTGGCCCGGATGGCGTCGACGATCTGCCGGGGGGAGCTTCCCTTTACCAGGTAGCCGACGGCCCCGGCCCGGAGCATCTCCAGTACGCTGTCGCGATCGTCATAGGCCGACAGGGCCAGAACCCGGGTCTGCGGGGAGCTCGACCTGATGCCTGTGGCGGCTCTGGGCCCGCCGCCCCCCGGCATCTTCACGTCGACCAGGGCGATGTCGGGTCGGTGGGCCTGGGCGAGCTCCACCGCTTGCACGGCGTTTCCGGCGGCCCCCACGAGCTCGAGTGACGCCTCGTCGGTGATGAGCTCGGACAGAGCCCGTCGCACTCCCGGTTCGTCTTCAGCGATCAGGACCCGGATCCCGCTCATCGTCTGGCGCCCTCTTCCTCGCGGTTTCGCAGCGCCGCCCTTGCGGGGAGCCAGAATTCGACGGTGGTCCCCTCGCGAGGAGCGCTGGCCACGCGCCACCAGCCACCGGCGAGCTCGGCGCGCTCGCGCATCGCGGTGAACCCGAGATGCCCGAGCGACTGCTCCTCCCGGCTGTCCATGGAGAATCCCTGGCCGTCGTCCCGAACCCGGACTCGAAAGCCGCGCTCCTCCTCGTCGAGCGCCACGGTCACCCGGCGAGCTCGGGCGTGCTTTCGGACGTTGGTCAATGCTTCCTGGGTGATCCGGTAAAGGATGCGCCGTGTGTCCTCGGTGGGCTCGACCATCAGTCGGTTGTCGATCTCGTACGCGAGCCCGGTCTCGCTGCTCAGCTCGTCGAGATAGACCCTGAGGGCAGGGGCCAGCCCCTCCCGATCCAGGACGGGAGGCCTGAGCTCGAACAGGAGATGGCGCAACCTGGCGATTGAGAGCACCACCGTCTCCTCCAGCTCCTCGAGTACCCGAAGCTGCTCGGGTTCCGTCAGCCGCCGGCGCAATGTCTCCAGGCGGATGCCCACTGCGGTCATGGCCTGGATGGAGTCGTCGTGGATGTCGGAAGCGATCCGCCCGCGTTCCTGTTCCTGGGCCTGGGTCAGGTGGGCCACCAGACGCTTGCGCTCCTCGTCGCCCGCCTGGAGGACCACCAAGCTCGCCTGCAGCTCCGCCCTGGCCCGCTCCGTCTCGCCCTGACGTTCGTGCAGGGCCACGGCCATCTCGTCGAAGGCCCGAGCCAGTTGCCCGAGCTCCCCCCGTCCATATGGAGGACCGATCCGGGCCGCGAGGTCACCCTCGGCGACGCGCCTGGTGGCCTCCACGAGCGCCTTGACCCTGCGCACGATGAACAGGTCGGCGGAGGCTCCCCCGATGGTGATGAACATGAGCGCGACAAGGGTGAGTACGGTGAGGCGGTGGTCGATCACTCGCCCGGTCGACAGAAGCAGGGCCAGGACCGGGAGGAAAGCAAGGAGTACGACGAAGATCAGCCGCGTGCGCAGGCTCGAGAACCTGGTCACGTCGCGTCGTGGGCGCTCGAGGCGCGTGGGCAAGATCGCTTCGCTCCTTTTTTCCCGCCACCGGGGGCGCAGAGGCTACCTGTTCGTTGGGTAGGCAATCGATAGGCCACTCGGAGGACGGTTCGTCAGCCTACCGTTGCTGATGTACCCATCTTCGGAAGGAAGACAGAGTTCCGCGTCCGGTGAGTGCACATGGGCGCGGAAGCGACAGCCAGGTGCCGGCCGAACATTGGATTCTTGCCGACGATACTGTGGTCCTCATGGGACAGGCATATCCGCTCGAGCCGTCCACCGCGGAGATGCGGGCGATGGGAGAAGCCGCCCTGGGGTTCCTCGGGCGGTTCATCGAGGCACTTCCCACGGCCCCGGCATCAGATCTCGATCTGGCCGACCTCGATCGCCCCCGGCTGCTGCCTTCCGACGCCGGACATGATTTCGATCCCCTGCTGAAGACGGTAGAAGCGGGGGCCCGGAAGGGATTCAACACGGCCGGCCCCGGCTATCTCGCTTACATCCCGGGGGGAGGCCTGTACGCGGCTGCCCTGGCGGACTTCCTCGCATGCGGCGTGAACCGGTTCGTGAACGTGTGGCACGCGGCCCCCAGGTTCGCCCAGATCGAGCAGGACGTCATCGCGTGGCTATCGGAGCTGTTCGCCTATCCTCGCGAAGCCCGAGGGATCTTGACGTCTGGGGGGTCGATGGCGAACTTCTCGGCGATCGTGACGGCCCGCCACGCGCTTCTCGGCGAGGACTCTGTGGGAGGGACGCTGTACGTCACGGAGCAGGCGCACGCCTCGGTGGCCAAAGCCGCGGTCCTGGCGGGGTTCCCTCAGGGGGCCGTGAGAGTCGTCCCGACCACCGCGGACCTGGCCATGGACGTCGAGCGGCTGATCGAGATCCTCCACGAGGATCGCGCCCAGGGACTCCGGCCCTTCTGCGTGGTGGCCAGCGCGGGGACGACCAACACGGGAAGGGTCGACCCCATCGGTGGGCTCGTCCAGATCGCCAGGGAGCAGGACCTGTGGCTCCATGTGGATGGTGCATACGGGGGGTTCTTTCAGCTGACCGATCGGGGACGACGGCTCTTCGATGGCATCGCGGACGCCCACTCGATCACGCTCGATCCGCACAAGGGCATGTTCCTTCCCTATGGCACGGGGAGCCTTCTGGTCCGGGAGGGGAAACTGCTTCGCGACGCCCATCACGTGGGGGCGGAATATCTCCAGGATCTCGCACCCGAGGAGGAGATCCCCAACTTCGCCGACTACTCCCCCGAGCTTTCGCGGGACTTCCGGGGTCTCCGGGTTTGGCTACCTCTGTTGCTGCACGGCGTTGGCGCGTTCCGAGCCGCGCTGGACGAAAAGCTCGACTTGACGGAGTTCCTCTACCAGTCCCTGGTGGAGACTCGTGGGTTCGAGGTGCCATGGAGGCCTGATCTGTCAGTGGTGGCCTTTCGCTACAAGCCTTCGAGCGGCGATGAGGACAGCTTCAACCGCCGGCTCCTCGACCGGATCAATCAGTCGAAGCGGGTCTTCCTGTCGAGCACGATGATCGAGGAGAAGTTCATCATTCGAGCGTGCATCCTGTCCCACCGCACTCACCGGGACCGTGTCGAGGAGGCCGTGGAGATCATCCGTTCCGCCGCAGCCGAGCTCGACCGCTGACTCGCCTCACTCCTTCCACAGCGTGGACAGGAACTCATCCACTCCGGTCGCCGAACCCACCGCTGTCGCCAACACCCCGTCCGCATGGGCCGCGAGGTGCTCTGTCGCCCGGTCGAACAGATCCTGGATCGACTGTGGAAGAAAGCGGGTCAGCTGCCCATAGCTGTGCCCGTCCTCCAGTCCGCGCGGCCTGTGGTAGTAGCGGAGAGGGAAGTACACGTGGAGCATCTCCCGCGCTCTGGTCATCGCGACGTACAGGAGTCGGCGCTCCTCCTCGATCTCCTCGGGGCTCCGGGTGGCCAGGTCGGAGGGGATCATGCCGTCGGCTGCATTGATGACGTGGACGACGTCCCACTCCAGCCCTTTCGCGGAGTGGATCGTCGACAGGATGAGGAAATCCTCGTCCAGCAGTGGCGGGCCTGCGAGGTCGCCCGTGGAGGCAGGTGGGTCGAGCGTGAGCTCCGTGATGAACCGGGCCCGGTTGGGGTAGCCGCTCGCCAGGAGGGCGAGCTGCTCGAGGTCGCGCACCCGCTCCCGAGGATTTCGATAGCGCCTGAGGAACTGCGGCTGTAGGAACAGGCTGACGCGTTCGACGTCTGCGGCGGCGCCCGATCCCGACCCCAGGCAATCGTCGACAGCGCCACGAAGAGCGGCCATCCCCTCCTCCGCGGCCGGCGGACATTCCGGCGTGTGGTCGAGCAACCGTCGCAGCGGGGAGGGCTCGGAGCCGAGTTCGGTTCGAACGCCCAACTCCTCCATGAGCCCTCGCGCGGCCGAGGGGCCGATCCCTTCCACAAGCTGGAGGACACGGAACCAGCTCACCTCGTCGTGAGGGTTCTCCAGTATCCGCAGCAGGGCCAGCACGTCCTTCACATGCGCCGCTTCGAGGAACTTCAGACCTCCGTATTTCACGAACGGGATGTTCCGGCGAGCCAGCTCCACTTCGAGCAGGTCACTGTGATGTGCCGCCCGGAACAGGACCGCTTGTCGCTTGAGCGGGACGCCCTCCTCCCTGTGATCGAGGACCCGGCGGCACAGCGCCCCACTCTGCTCGGCTTCGTCCAGACAGGTGAGGAGCTCAGGTCTTCGGCGCCCCGGTAGTTCCGACCACAGAGTCTTCTCGTGGCGCTCCCGCGAGAGCGCGATGACCGCGTTCGAGACAGCCAGGATGGGAGGTGTGGAGCGATAGTTCTGCTCCAACTTCACCACCCTGGCCCCGGGGAAGTCCGTCTGGAACCGCAGGATGTTCCGAACGGTCGCCGCACGAAACGAGTAGATGGCCTGGGCGTCGTCTCCGACAGCCAGGAGGCCGGTCGCCCCCCTGCCCATGTGCCGGACGATCTCGGCCTGGATCGCGTTGGTGTCCTGGTACTCGTCGACGAGGATGTGGTCGAACAACCCGGCCACGGCCGTGCCGCGGTGGGCAGAGCGGGCCAGGGCGTACCAGTGCAGGAGGAGGTCGTCGTAGTCCAGCACGTTGTGGTCGCGCTTCCTGGTCGTGTAGCTCTCGAAGATCGACCGGATCTCATGGAGCTCGTCCCGGCACCACGGGAACCAACGATCGACCGCCTCGCCGAGCCGTACGCAGGTGTTGACCGTCCTGGAGTAGATGGCGGCCAAGGTGTCCTTGCGAGGGAATCGCCGCTCGCCCTTGCCCAACCCGAGGTCGTCCCTGATGAGGTTCATCACGTCCGCGGCGTCGGCTTGATCCATCACGGAGAAGTCGGGACGCAGTCCGATGGAGCGTCCGTGCAGCCTGAGGAGGCGGTTGGCCACGGCGTGGAAGGTTCCGCCCCAGACCTTTTCGGTCCGGGTCTCGCCGGTCATTCGCCGGGCCCGGTCGAGCATCTCCCTCGCCGCCCGCCGGGTGAAGGTGAGCAGCAGGATCCGACCGGGCTGGACGCCCCGCTCGATGAGGTACGCGACGCGGCAGGCCAGTGTGAGCGTCTTGCCGGTGCCGGCCCCGGCGACCACCAGGGTCGCCGCGGCTTCGCTGGTGACGGCCTCCATCTGAGCGGGGTTCAGTCCGTCCACCCACGAACCACGAGCCATCATGTCGGTCCCGTCTGGCTTCTCGAACATGTGTTCGACATTCTAGGCTGGCATGGTGACTGGGTCCAGACTCCGTGGAGGATCGTCCCGGCCGAGCCCATGGCTGGACCGGCGCCCTGACCTGCGTGAAGATTGCGGGGGAGGAGCGTGGGCGGGAAAGTCGAAACGGACGTCGCCCGGAACGCGCGAGAGAACCGGTGAAGCGGCTCGGCCGTCTCGCGCAGGCTCTGCTGTTCGTGGCCGTCGTGCTGGGAGTGTTCGGCCTCGTCCTGCCTCGCGTGGCCGACTTCGATGAGGTGTGGGCGTCGATCCGATCCCTGACGGGGTGGCAGTACGCCGTTCTGGTCGCTGCGACGCTGTTGAACATCGTCACCTATTGGCCGGTGACGATGGCGGGCATGCCCGGCCTCACTCTGGCCCAGGCTGCGGTGGTCAACCAGTCCTCCACCTCGGTGGCGATGACCGTTCCGGGAGGGGGCGCGGTGGCAGTCGGGGTGACCTACACGATGTTCCGGTCTTGGGGCTTTCGCCGTTCCGAGATCGCGAGGCAGGCGCTCGTCACCGGCATCTGGAATATCGGCGTCAGGCTCGCCTTACCGGTGTTCGCGCTGGTCATCTTGGCGATCCACGGCGACCAAAGTGCCCCCCTTGTGACCTCGGCCGTCGTGGGGGTGGCCATCCTGATGCTTGTGGCGATGGGATTGGGGTTGAGCCTCTGGAGCGACCGCTTCGCCGAACTTCTGGGGTCCTCAGTGGGCCGGATTGCTTCTCTGGCCCGCCGGGTGTTCCACCGACCTCCCGTCGAAGGATGGCCCGGCATGGCCGTTCGGTTCCGGAACCAGATCGTGGATCTGCTTCGCAGGAGATGGTTCTCCCTGACAGCGGCGGCTCTGGTCAGCCAATCGTCCATCTACTTAGTTCTGCTGGTCAGCCTTCGCTTCGTGGGCGTATCGAACAGCGAGGTCAACTGGGCCCAGGCGCTGGCTGTCTTCGCGCTTGTCAGGCTGGCTTCCTCAGTTCCGATCATCCCGGGAAACATCGGGCTGGCGGAGCTGGGATATGTGGCGGGGCTGGTACTGGCCGGAGGGGACAGGGCCGAGGTGGTAGCGGCCGTCCTCGTGTTTCGTTTCCTGACCTATTACGTCCAGATCCCCCTCGGCGGCCTCACCTACATCGCGTGGCGGCGAAAGCGCAGCTGGAAGAAGGAAGCTGGCGGCGGCATGAGAACGTCAGCGCTTCCGGGCGCGAGCCAGGAGGGTCAGGCCGGTGTCCGTCCTCCCGGCCAAGCGCTCGGAGAGAATCGAACCGGCTCTACCGACCGTCAGCAGCGTTAGATAGCCCAGTCCCTTCAACGGCAGAAGGGCCTGCGGCAAGTCATCGAGTCGCCAGGAGAGTCGGGCCAACGCAAGGGTGAGTGGCGTGGTCAGGATGTACTTTGTCTCCTCCAGCTCGAGACCCGCAGCCTCGAGCTTCTGTAGCAGGACGTCGACTGTGTAGAAGGTGTTCACTGCGTAGCGGTGCCGATGGGCCGCGCGCTCGGCCTCGGCTATCTCGGGGTTCGACAGGCTGTCGGCAGAGATGAACAGCATTCCGCCCGGCTTCAGGACTCGCTGGATATGCTCGAGCACCCGCTGTTCTCGACGGAAGTGTTCGATGACGCAGAAGCTCACTACCTTGTCGAAGGACTGGTCGGGAAGATCCATCGCCTCGGCATCCATGAATCGGAACTCGGTCCTCTCCATGGCATTGCGCTTCCGTGCCGCCGCGAGGCGCCTCTCGTTGATGTCGATCCCGACGACCTGGGCTCCCGACCTGGCGATGGCGTGGTCGTAGAACCCGTCGCCGCACCCCACGTCCAGGACACGTTCGCCCGGCTTGGGGTCGAGCCATTGAATCAGCGTGCGGCATTCTTCGATCCGTCGGAAGTTGTGGTGGGTGAAGCTTCGGTAGAACCGGGTCGAAAGGGCGGAGCGCACCGATCCTCTCTACCACCTGCATCGTGGTCAGGTCCAGCGAGGGATCGTGACGGTCAGACGGTCGTGGCCGACTCCAGGGTCAGTCGCCTGACCAGGAAGACTCGAATGACGACGCTCGCCACCCAGGCCACCGAGAACGCTGCCAGCGCGACCATGGGATGGCCCAGCACTGCCCAGGCCGTCACCAGGAACAGCCGCCCGTCGCGCCCTCCCAGGAGGTACCCGAGGAGACGCTCGGTCGGTGCAGGAAGGCCGAGGACGGTGGAGCGCTCCTTTCCCGCCTGGGCCAGCAGGGCCCACGCGGCGCCGATGGCCCCGAGCAGCAAGATCGTGCGCGGATTGAACCAGTTGTAGGCGACCCACCACCCCAGTCCCGCCACGATCGCGGCGTCGACTGCTCGGTCCAGCACGTTGTCCAGGGTGGCTCCCCGGGGGTTGGTTCTCAGCTGGAGCCTGGCCGACTCGCCGTCCACGCCGTCGAGGACCGAGTGGAGGTGGACCAGGATGCCCCCGATGAGCGGCCGTTCCGCAGCCAGCAGGCAGGCAGCCAGTACCCCCAACATGGCAGCCACGAACGACAGGAGGTTCGGCGAAGGGCGAAGGGGAGCCAGCGCCATCGACAGGCGTGTGGAGACAGGCCGGTTCAAGTAGCGGGACACGGGGCCGTCGGTGCTCTTTGCCAGGGAGCGCCTGAGGAGCCGCCGCGCCGCGCGAAAGTCCTCGGGGGTATCGATGTCCTGCCACCAACTCCCTTCAGGCAGGGGCTCGGCCCTGACCGGGACTGTCGTGGCAAGCAGGGTGACCGCTCCGGCCAACGAGTGGTCACCCTCTGCTGCCGCTTGTCGTTGGGACGAGAAGACGGCCGGGCCCAGCAGGAATGCCCCGCAATCGATGGCGGGATCTTCGAGCCTCTTGCCGAAGGCCAAAGCCCTCTGTCCCTGCATGTGCACCCGCGTGCCCTCGTGCCAGGCTGCGCTGTCGGGGGAGGGATCGACCAGAACCGCCGGCCCCCGAGCCCGGATGAGCCCGTCGAGCGCGCCCGGGGAGAAGACGTGGTCGCTGCACACCAGCAGGAACCGTTCCTCGCCTCGGAGGGCGTCCTCGGCTGCTGCCAGGGAAGCGCCATTCCCTTCTTGCCAGTCGTGGGCCCGCACGAGTTCTACGCGACCAGGAGCGACTCGCCGAGAAGCCGCGGCGATGGCGTCTCCCTCGTACCCGACGACGACCACGATGCGCTCGCAGCCGGTGGCCAGGAGCGTTCGGATGGCCCGCTCGATCAGCGGAAGGCCGCCCAGGTGAAGGAGGAGCTTCGAACGTCCCCCCGTCACCCTGTGGAG
>WNGB01002709.1_pt1 | contig 28423 bp, 27 predicted proteins | sample 5400681 | NCBI WGS metagenome assembly WNGB01 (sample SAMN13153367, study PRJNA577476) | soil metagenome | isolation source: 115 cm soil or saprolite under grassland replicate 2 | place: USA:California | collected 2016-06-15
GATGTCGGCGCGCAGCGGGTTGAACTCCTTGGCCTTGGTGGCGTAGAAGGAGTCGTCGAGGTTGCAGGCAGGGCCGTCCTGCACCGTGACGATGCTCCCACCGCCGAGGTTCTCGCTGAGCAGGCAGTCGGGATCGTTGACGTCGGCGAGGCCGTCGGCGTCGTTATCCACGCCGTCGGAGCAGTTGGGCTTGCCGGGGTCTTCGACGCTGGTGTCGAGGTAGGTGCCGAAAGCGATGCAGTCGAGGTCGTTCGCGTCCGTGAGCCCGTCACCGCCGTCGTCCTTACCGTTGTTGCAGAGGCCGGGCTGGGTGCCCTCGATCGCGTACGCATCGTCGATGGTGCCGGTGTCGATGTGGAGGTTGATGCCCCGTTGGCCGTCGGGGTTCGCCTTGGCGTCGATCCCACCCGGCAGCTCGTGGGCCAGGGTTCCCGCGTTGACGGGGGCGGCGGCGAAGGCGCGCTTGATCGCCTCGACGTCCGCCCGCGACAGCCGCCAGTTGGTGGTGGCGTCGAGCTCGACGAAGAGGTCCTTGTGGTCGACCTTCGCGCCCATGGCGGGAAGGTCGACGTCGACCGTGCCGTCACCGTTAGCGTCGTAGCCGTTCGCCTCCCACGTGTCGTAGAGGCCGTCGCCGTCGGAGTCGGGGATGTCCACGGTCACCTTAAACTTCAGTTTGGCCTTGTCGGTGGACTCGCCGCTCGTCTCCAGGCTGCGGTCGCACGTGCCTGGTTTGTCCCCGGACAGACCGATGTCCGGAACCTTGTCGGCGCAGTCGAGCAGGCGCACGGTGCCGTTGAGGTCGCGGTCGGCGTCGCCGGTCGTGATGTCGACGTGGTCTCGGGGGCCGTTGAGGCCACCGTCCGCGTCGTACAGCTCCACCGTGACCGGTGCGGTAGCCACTGCCGACGCGAACGACACGGTGGCCGTGAACGACCAGTTGTCGGGCGTGATGTGGTCCTTGTCGGTGATCTCCAGCTGTGCCCCGCCGAAGGCCTGGCCGGCGATGTAGACCTGCGGGTAGAAGTCGGCTGCGTCGGTGAAGTCGAGGGAGTCGAGGGCCGTCACCTCCTCGATGGTCACCTTGACCGTGGCCTGTGCTTCCGCCGCGGCTGCGGGGCCTGCGCTGGTGACGGCTGCGGCACCTAGGGCGGCGCTCGCCGCGATGACGCTGCTCGTGACCGCAATGACGAGGCGTGTGTGGACCATGCCGACTCCCTGACGGCCGTTGGCACCAGACATGGCCGAGCGCAACGCTGGCTCCGATGTACGCGGAAGAGATCGCCCACCCCCGACGATCCCCAAACTTCGACGCTAGGTCCGGTCCGGGAACGGAGCCATAGCCAATTGTGACTACCGGTGCCCGACGCACCTTGGGGTCGACCGCACGCTGGTGCCGCGGTGAGTCAGTCGTTGATCGCCTCGATGCGCGAGCGCTCGACAGATGCGAGCCAGTGAGTGACCAGGGCGCGCAGGAGGTCGGGCTGCTCGTGGGGCAGGGCGTGACCCGCGTCGTCCACCACCGCGAGCGTGGCGTGCGGGTAGTGGTCGACGAGGTCTGCCGCGGCGGCGTACCCCACCGTTGAGTCCAGCCGCCCCGCCACGAGCAGCGTTGGACCCGGGTACGCCGGCCCCTGCGCGGGTGCGAGCTCCCATCGCTGGCCGATTCGCTCGAGCGCCGCCTGGTCGACGAGCGCGGCGGCAGGAGCGACATAGCGTTCGTACCGCTCCAGCATCTCTGGGGTTTGGACCACGAAGTAGCTCCGGAAGTCGTCGTCGCCCAGCTCACCCGACCCGACCACGACGCGGTGCTCTGGGACCTCGCGCAAGCCCGGCAACAGCGGGCACACCAGCGCCAGGCCAGCGACCCGCTCCGGCATCCTCGCGGCCATCGCCTGCGCGTAGTAGGCGCCGGCCGAGTGGCCGATCAGGAGGTACGCCGTCCCGCCCGCGACCTCCTGGGCGAAGTCCAGCAGCGTGTCGAGGACGTCCTCGGCGCTGCGCATCCGATCGGGAGCCGCCGTCCGGCCCATGCCTGGCAGGTCGGGATAGATCCGCCGATATCCGGCAACACCGTCGAAGGCGGGCTCGAAGCAGGCTTCAACCTCACGGTGGTCAACGCCGGCGCCGTGCAGCACCAGCACCGGCCGTCCAGCCCCGTGCTCGACGTGGTGGACTCCTCGAGCCTCCATCATGCCTCCCGTCCATCGACCGGCGCGATCAGCCCCTGCTGGAGTGCGTAGAGGCTAGCGCCCACCCGGTTGGTGGCGCCGATCTTGGCGTAGGTGCGTTCGACGTGGTTGCGCACCGTCTTCTCGCTGAGCACGAGGCGGGTCGCGATGTCGCGGTTGGACAGGCCGCGGGCGACGAGGCCGAGGATCTCGGTCTCGCGCGGGGTGAGGGCGTCGTCGCGGCGTACCTTCGTTCGCGCGTGCCCGGCCACGGCCAGGACCGCCTCCACACTGTCCGAGTCGAGGGCTCCCCGGGTCACGCGGTCCTTCAATCGCGCCGCGGCTGCCTCAGGCGACTGGGCCTCGCGGTACGGCCGGGGCTCCAGCGCTGACTGGTAGGCGACGGCGGCGGCGAGGAGTCGGTCGGGCCGACCGAGCGCCGTACCGGCGAGGCCCAGCGGGTACCCCGTCCCGTCGAGGTGCTCGTGGTGGGCGCGGGCGATCGCGGCCACGTGGGCGAGTCCCGTGATCCGGGTCAGCACCCGGTCGGTGAGGTAGGGGTGCATCCGCACGCGTTCCCACTCGGCACCCGTCAGCTGGGCCGGCTTCGACCAGACCTGGTTGGAGACGCCGATCCGCCCGACGTCGTGGACATGACCGGCACGGCGTACGGCGGTCACGTCGGCGGCCGAGAGACCGAGCTGTACGGCGGCCGCCTCAGCGAGCGCGGCCACGTTGCGGGAGTGGCCGAGGGCGAACGGGCACTTGAGGTCGACGAAGTCGCCGATCGCGGTCAGCAGGGCGTCGAGGCGGGGTTCGTCCAGCCGGACCTCGGAGTCGGGGGCGATCGACAGCGCCCGGTCCCACGGGTCGTCGCCGGCGGCCGGGAACAGCGCCTCTGGGTCGGTCGTGAACGCGTCGACGACGGCCGGGTCGAGGTGGCCGCCGCGCCGGCTCCTGGCCATCGCGACCGCACCGTGCACGCCGTACATCCGGTGGTGCACCTCGGCCACGTCGGCCAGCTGGGCTACCCGCATCTCGATCGGGATGTCCTCGCCGGAGGCGCCCGCCGGCAGTCCCCCGCCGTCGTACCGCTCGAAGGTGTAGGCCAGCGTCTGCTCGACATCCGGACCGAGGCCGATGTGGCGGGCCAGGGCGGCCGCGGAGGTGCAGTGGGAGTGGATCAGGTCGGCGAGCTGGCCGCGCGCGTCCCGCATCAGGGTGGCCATCACGCGCACCCGCTGACCGAGTGGCTCGCCGCGCGCGACGTTGCCGAGCAGGAACCGCAGGTACGGCATCCCGGACCAGTCGACGAGGTACGCGTCGCGGCGGACCGCGATGTCGTCGCCGAACCAGCGCGCGTACTCCTGCGAGTCCGCGTGGCAGCCGATCCACATGAGCAGTGTCGTGTAGTAGACCGTGGCCTTGCGCTCCCGGCTGAGGCCGAGCCGGTCCGCCAGACCGCACGCGACGACCGACGACCGGAGCATGTGTTCGGCCGGCTGACCCAGGCCGAGGTCGATCGCCACCGACAGCCCGGCGAGCACCTCGACCCGCGGGGCAGCGGCGCGGGTACGGTCAATGCGCCATTCTGGTGCCGATCGTGCTCGCCCCGCGGTCGATCCGCTCGATCGGGGGCGTGAACCGGGCCCGCCCGACGAAGAAGACCCCGCGCTGCGGGAGCCAGAAGTCGGCCAGGTGGACCTGAGTGTCCAGCGGCGCCGGCTCACCGAGGTCCTCGCCGCGGTACGACGCCGCACCGCCGACCACGCGCCAGATCTTCAGGGGCGCGGACTTGAACCGGGGGCCGTTCGGCGTCACGCCATGCAGGCGCACCTTGCCGGACCGGAGCATGGTGCGCGCCATCGGCCCCATGCTGGCGAGCACGGCGTTGCTGTTCCACCCCGCCTCGGGAAGTACGCCGCCCATCGCCGTCATCATCCGGGTCGCGGGAGTCGGGCCCAGCTCGATGCGCCAGCTCACCGCATCGCCGAGGGCCACCTCGAGGGTGTGGTCGTCGCGCCAGGTCACATCGATGCCCGGCACCCGAGCGCTCGCGGCGACCGACCCGAAGTACCGGGGGCAACTCAGCTCAGGGGCGCCGGTCGTGTGGATGGTCCAACGTCCCGCCGGGTCGCGGTGCCAGATGGCCCGGTACGCCGGTCCGACCGAGGTCGCCACCATGTCCCGGAGCGCGAGGTAGTGGCCGCTGGCGAAGGGCATCCCCATGACGCCGTACCCGGTGAATCGCTCGTCGTCGCCCTCCGGAAGTCGGGGTTCGGCCACGAGTGCCTCAACGGCTTGGCGTGGTGTCGTCGTTGTCATGCACCCAGCGTGCGGCCGCGAGTCGACCGCGCGCTTGAGGCATCCGCCTCAACTACGGGCGTTTGTCTTCGAACGCGTCCCCGATCGATCGTGACGACTCCGAGTGACAGGGCTTGATGAGCTCGGTTCATCGTGCACTTCTTGACCATGCGTCATACCGGCTCCCTTTGGGTCAACCGCCGACCAGGCCGGTGCCGTCGAGGACGAGAACGTGCATGAGTTCCACTTCTCGCGGTGTTTAACACCCATGACCGCCGACCACGCATCGTTGTGACACCGAATCGGCGCGACCGCGAGATGGGCGGCGTCTGTCGGACGCTGGACAGCCGTGGGACGATCCGAGGTGCGGCTCGGCGTCGGATGAGCGGAGTCTGCGCGGTCCTCCAGTCAAGGGAGCAAACAGACGATGACGTCCGGCAATGTCGACGATGCCTCCGGCGCGAACCTCGAGTCGGCCGTCGGTACGTTCAACGAGGCTCGACCCCGCCTGTTCGGGATCGCCTACCGCATGCTCGGCAGCGTCGTCGAGGCCGAGGACATCGTCCAGGAGGCATGGCTCCGCTGGCAGCAGACCGACCGCGCCGTCGTACGCAACCCCGCCGGCTTCCTGACCACCGTGACCACGCGGCTCGCGATCAACACCGCCGCGTCGGCGCGGGTGCGACGCGAGCAGTACGTCGGTCCGTGGCTCCCCGAGCCGGTCGACACCAGCGCCGACCCGAGCCTCGGGGCCGAGAAGGCCGAAGCACTCGAGAGCGCGGTCCTCATGCTGCTGGAGAAACTGGGGCCGGAACAACGCGCGGCCTACGTGCTGCGGGAGGCGTTCGACTACTCCTACGACCAGATCGCGGAGATCCTGACGACCTCGGCGGCGAACGCCCGCCAGCTGGTCAGCCGGGCGAAGAAGCACGTGCAGTCCGACCGCAAGGAAACCGTCGATCCGGCCAAGCACCGGGAGCTGCTCGAGGCCTTCGTCGCCGCCGCCCGGGTCGGCGACGTGAAGCGGTTGGAGCTGGTGCTCTCCGCGGAGGTCGTCAGCACCACCGACGGTGCCGGCATCGCCCCGCGAGCAGCGCGCCGTCCGGTCATCGGGCGGGACAACGTCGCGCGCTTCATCGCCGGCTGGTCCGACTGGTGGATCGACACGACCGTCACGTGGGTCGAAACCAACGGCCAGACGTCGGTCCTGGTACGGCGCAACGACACCCCCGCCGTCCTCCTCAGCGTCAGTACATCTCCGCTGGGCATCGATCAGGTCATGTGGGTGATGGCACCCGACAAGCTGGCGCACGTGCCCGCCTGACTCCCGCTTCTGCGAACCGCGCTGTCACAACTGCGAAGCCTGTCCGGTCATCGGGGCAGAGGCGCGAAGCCGCGTCCACCACGAAATCCCGGAAGGCACAACCATGAAGATCGTCGTCATCGGAGGAACCGGCCTGATCGGCTCGAAGGTCGTCGAGAAGCTCACGGCCCACGGCCACGACGCCGTACCGGCCGCGCCGCAGACCGGCGTCAACACCCTGACCGGAGACGGCCTCGACGACGCGCTGGCCGGCGCGGACGTCCTGGTCGACGTCTCGAACTCGCCGTCGTTCGCCGACGACGACGTGATGAGCTTCTTCGTCACCTCCACCACCAACCTCCTCGAGGCCGAGAAGAGGGCCGGCGTACAGCACCACGTCGCGCTGTCGGTCGTCGGCACCGGCACGCTGCCGGACAGTGGGTACCTCCGCGCCAAGGCCGCCCAGGAGAACCTCATCCGGAAGTCTGGCGTGCCGTACTCGATCGTGCACGCGACCCAGTTCTTCGAGTTCACCAAGGCCATCGCCGACTCGTCCATGGTCGACGGGAAGCTCCAGCTGGCGCCGGTGCACTACCAGCCGATCGCGTCCGACGACGTCGCCTCCGTCGTCGCCCGGGTCGCGGCCGGCACGCCGCTGAACGAGACCAAGGAGATCGGCGGACCGGACCGGGTGCGGATGGACCAGTTCATCCCGGCCGCGCTCGCCGCGTCCGGCGACGTCCGCGAGGTCGTCGTCGACGAGCACGCCCAGTACTTCGGCACCGAGCTGTCCGACGACAGCCTCGTGCCCGGGCCGGACGCCGAGCTGGGCTCGATCTCCTACGAGGCGTGGGTCAAGGAGTCCGCCTGACCTTCCCGGCCGCCCTTTGCGTGGTCCCGGTGTCACGGACTCGGGTCGTCGTCGGTCGTACGTTCATGACGAACACATCGAACAGCCCCGACCTCGCCGCCATCGCCCACGAGGCCGACGTGGAGATCACGACCGTCGAGACCGTCGAAGCGGCGGCGACGCCCGGCGACGCTGCCGTCGCCCTGAGCACTGCCGAGTTCGGCTACTACGAGGCCGAGCTCGGCAGCCTGCGCGACGCCGCGACGACACTGAACGAGGCGGAACACCCGACCGGGTGACGACGCTCGAGCCACGCCTCGTCACGGTGCCCGACGGACTGCAGACGGAAGAGAGCCACACCCACAAAGCCGGTGGGCAGCCGCGAAGAGGGCCCGGCGCACAACGTGCCCAGGTCGAGTCGGCGTACGTCGGCGATGCGTACGGCCCGACGCTAGCGACTACCGGGTAGAGCCTCCCGGCGTTAACGTCGGTGTCATGACGACCCGGACGGGCGCGTACGTCGTCGCGGCGCTGCTGCTGGCCGGGTGTGGCGGCGAGCCGAAGGAGCCGGACGTGAGCGGACCAGCGTCGATCACCGTGACGAGTACCGCCTTCGCCGAGGGAGATGCCGTCCCCCGGAAGTTCACCTGCGACGGCGACAACGTCTCGCCACCGCTGGCGTGGAGTGGAGTGCCGCCGTCGGCTGCCGCGGTCGCCCTCGTGGTCGACGACCCCGACGCGCCGCGGGGGACGTTCACGCACTGGGTGGTGCTCGACCTCCCGGTGTCCGGTACCGGTCTCGAGGAAGCCGCCGATCCGGAGGGCGTCCAGGCGAAGAACTCCGCCGGTCGGGCCAGTTGGTATGGCCCATGCCCACCGAGCGGCGCGCACCACTATCGATTCACGGTCTATGCGTTGTCGGCCGCTACCGGACTGGCCGACGGTGCCGGCCTCGACGACGCGCTGCGGGCAATCGAGGACCGGAGCATCTCGTGGGGTCGGCTCACGGGCACCTACTCCCGGGGCTGAACGGTCCTTTCCCTGCAGCGTTCGGAGAGGCATTCTGGAGGTGTCGACCGGGGGAGATGGACGGGTGATCACGGTGAGATGGTCGGCTCGACGCATGGCCGCCTCGGTGGCGGCGGTGGCGGTGGGATCGCTGCTTGTTGTGTGCTGGCCGGTGACGACTGGGCAGGCTGCGTTCCCGGGCGCGAACGGCCGCATCGTGTTCCAGCGGGAGTCGGTGGCGGGCGACCATACGCAGGTCGACCTGTTCACGGTGCGCCCCGACGGGCTAGGACTCCGCCGGCTGACTGCGACACCGGACCTCAACGAGCTCGGTCCCGCCTGGAACGCCGACGGCAGCAGGATCGCGTTCTGGCGCACCCCGGCGCCGTTCGGCCCCGGCTCGGTGTGGGTGATGAACGGTGACGGCGCGGGCCAGCGCCGACTTACTAGCGGCGTGGACGCGCGGGACCCGGCCTGGAACCCGGCCGGCACCCGATTGGTGTACCAGCAGGAGTTCGACCTGGTCACGCTGCGGGTCTCCGACGGCGGAGATCGGCGACGGCTGACCTCGGGACCAGCCCTGGACTTCGAGCCGGCCTGGGCGCCGAACGGGCGCCGGATCGCCTTCACCCGTGGCTTCCCGACCGGGGACGTCGGCGACATCTACCTGCTGGATCGGCGTACCGGAAACATCAGGCGGGTCACCCACTCCCCGGCGTACGACCACCAGGTGGCCTGGGCGCCTCTCGGCGGGTGGCTGGTGTTCGAACGCGACTTCGCCTCGTCGTCGGCCATCTTCATCGTGCGGCCCGATGGCACGGGCCTGCGCAGGCTCACCACCGGCGACCACTTCGACATCTCACCCGCGTGGTCACCGAACGGCCGCCGGATCGCACTCGGCAGCGACCGCGGCACCACGCTGCCGGACCTGTGGGTCATGCGTCGCGACGGCTCTGCCCTGCATCGGCTGCTGCGCCTGCCCGGCAGCGCGGAGGCTTTCCCCGACTGGCAACCGGTCCGCTGACGGCGCGATCACGTCATCGCGGCCGGGGCCCGCTCGACCTGTCGCGAGCCCGAGCAGCGTCTGGTTCTTGCGGTTCATCGGTGGCCTCCGTCGCCCGGTGAGTCGAGACCCGCGCCATTGTCGACCCTCGTGTCGATCAACCGCGGAGGTCAGCCGCCGAACGAGTGCGTGGCGGTCGCGCCCCCGTCGATGGCGATCTCGGCACCGGTGACGTAGAGGCTCTCGTCGCTGGCCAGGTAGACGTAGAGCGGGGCCACGTCGGCCGGCGTACCGACCCGCTTGAGCGCCACCTTCGACGCGCCGAACTCCATGGCCGCGTCGCCGCCGTGCTCGCGGGTCATGCCGGTGTCGATCATCCCGGGGTGCACGGAGTTGACCCGGATCCCCTGGGGACCGAGCTCCATCGCCGCGACCTTGGTCATCCCCCGGATCGCGAACTTGGTGGCCGAGTAGGCGACCAGGTGACCCATCCCACCGAGGCCCTCGATCGAGGACGTGTTCACGATCGAGCCGGCACCCTGCGCCGTCATGGTGGGTACGACGGCCTTCATGCCGAGGAAGGTGCCGAGCTGGTTGACCCGGAAGACCTGCTCGTAGAGCTCGACGGACGTCTCCTCGATGCTTCCGAAGCGGAGGATGCCGGCGTTGTTGACGAGTACGCCGACCGGCCCGAACCGCTGCGCCACCTCATCGACGAGTCCCCGCCACGACGACTCCGAGCTCACGTCGTGGCGAGCGAAGAACGCCGCCTCGCCGAGCTCCTTGGCCAGCAGCTCGCCCGGCTCGGTGGCCACGTCGGCGATGGCGACCCGGGCCCCCTCGGAGACGAAGGCGCGCACGATCTCCGCCCCTTGGCCCTGGGCCCCGCCGGTCACGATCGCGATCTTGCCCTTCAGGCGACTCATGGTGGATTCCTTCCGGGTCAGACGGTGAGGTTGAGGACCGAGTCGGCGGCGAAGCCGATCGCGGGGTCGCGGTCGGCGAAGTAGCCGCCGAGCTGCTTGTCGAGGTCGTCGAGGTCCCACAGCGAGCCGCTGGCGTCGAACCGCTGCTCGACGACGGGAGCGGCCAACAGGGCGACCATGCCGCCGTACACGACGAAGACCTGGCCGGTGATGGCGTCCGCGGCGGGCGAGGCGAGATAGGCCACCAGCGGCGCCACGTGGTCGGGCGAGTAGGGGTCGACCTCGCGACCCGAGGTGTCCTCGCCGAAGACCTCGGCGGTCATCGCGGTGCGGGCCCGGGGACAGATGGCGTTGGCCCGGACGCCCATCCGGTCCAGGCCGCGCGCGGCCGAGAGCGTGAGGGCGGCGATGCCCGCCTTGGCCGCGGCGTAGTTCGCCTGGCCGGGCGACCCGGAGAGGAACGCCTCCGAGGCGGTGTTCACGATCCGTCCATAGACGGGCGAACCGGTCTGCTTGTGGAGCGCGCGCCAGTGCGCGGCGGCGTTGCGGGTCAGCAGGAAGTGGCCGCGCAGGTGCACCCGCACCACCGCGTCGAACTCCTCGTCGCTGAGGTTGAAGAGCATCCGGTCGCGGGTGATGCCGGCGTTGTTGACCACGATGTCGAGCGACCCGAAGGTCTCGACCGCGGCCGCCACCATTGCGTCGGCGGTGCTCCGCTCCCCCACGTCGCCGGGCACGACCGTGGCCTCGCCACCGAGGCCGCGGATCTCCTCGGCGACCTCGTCGGCCGCCCCCGGCAGATCATTGAGTACGACGCGCGCACCGGCCCGCCCCAGCGCGACCGCCTCCGCGCGCCCGAGGCCTGCGCCCGACCCGGTGACGACGGCCACCAGGCCGTCGAGCTGTGCGGTCATGCGGGGTCGACCAGGGAGATGGCGGCCTTGGGACACGCGGCCACGGCACCGCGTACGGCGGCCACGGTCTCGGGCTCGGTCTCGCCGTCGACCTCCTCGGTCTTCAGCTGCAGGAAGTCGTCGTCGTCGAGCTCGAAGACGTCGGGGGCCAGCCCCTCGCACAGGCCATTGGACTCGCACAGGTCGAAGTCGACCGCCACTCTCATCGGAGCCATCCCCTCACGCACGGAAACTGAAACACGTTCTAGTTTACCGCGTTTGGATGTCGGCGACCAGCCACCCGCGGTCGGAGGGCACGACGGTGACCAGTGCGCGGTACGGCGTCTTGGTCGGTCCCCCGTCGCCCTTGGTCACCACCTGGTCGAGGAACAGCAGCGCCTGCACCTGATCCTTCGACGCGCGGTAGACGCCCGCCCACGCCACCGTGAAGGTGACGGTCGTCTTCGCCTCGATGAACGCCGTCCTGATGTCCGCGGAGGTCTCGCCGTACTTCGCGGCGAACGTGTCGGTCATCAGCGCCTTGGCCTGCGTCGCCTGCGCGTCGTAGTCCTGGTACGACGTCGACAGGATCTCTGCGATGCTCTTCTGGGCCGTGTCCACCGCGGTCGCCTCGACCAGGTCCGAGACGGTGACGGGACGCTCGGCCGTCGGCTGCGGATCGTCCCGAAGCCAGACGTACCAGCCCTCCCACACGATCAGGCCCAGCAGCAGTGCGGCGGTTACGCCGAGGGCCAGGATGCGCCGTCTCGTCGTCATGGCGTCACGAACTCCAGGCCGGAGGTCAGCCAGCGGCCGCCCTCGAGGACCAGCTCGACCTTGATCCGGAAGTTGCGCGCGGCCGTCTCGCCGCCAGTCACGGTGTTGGTCACCGTGCCGGTCGTCGCGACGATGACCGTGGCGCTGTCCTGGTCGAGGTCGACGACGCCGGCCCACAGCACCTCGCCGGTCATCACCGACTTCGCGTTGGTGGTCAGGTCCACCAGCCCTCCGGTCGACGTCTCGAACTGCTTCTTGAACTCGCCGGTGGCGCCCTCGGTCACCCGGTCGATGGTGGCCTGCGAGTCGCGGTAGTCGATGTTGAGCAGCGCCACGACCTCGTCGCTCGCGGCCTGCTGAACCTCGCCATAGCGGTCCTGCCCCTCCGCATCGCGATCCGACGTCTGGTGCGCCCAGACGCAGACCGCTCCCCCGACCACCGCCAGGCAGGCGAGTACGGCGACCAGCCAGCCCAGCCACCTCACCGGCTCACCACCGGACCGATCACCAACCATTTCCACGAGTCCCCTCCGAAGATCGACAGGTCGCCCTGGTCGGCGAACCGGACCGGCTTGCCGGTGCTGGTGGTCGCACCATAGACGCGACCGGTCGTCGGGTCATAAGACCCTCGGTAGGAGCGCGGCGGCGGCAGCTCCTGGGCACCGGGCGCGTAGTTCGACCCGCGCATGTTGTACGGCGGTCCGCTGAGGCAGCGTGCCGGGTAGATCGCCGTGTCGTCGACCTCGTCGCCACGCCGCCACTCGCTCGATGGCATGTAGCCCTCGGTGCACGGCGGCGGGCTGTCCGCGAACTGCAGGTTGATCCGGCCCCAGCCGTCGACCGGGGTGCCGGTGAAACCGCTGCTCACCACGCGCGGGAAGGTCACCAGCAGCTGCTCGACGCCGGCCAGGTGGCTCACCACCAACGAGTCCGCGGTGACCAGGTTGCCGAGCAGGATCGGCATCGTCGGCGAGAGCTCGGTGAGCAGCGTGTTGACCTCCTGCAGCGCCGCCGGGCTGGCCTGCAGCACGGTGCGCAGGTCGCCGTCGGACGCTCGCAGCGCGCCGGTGAGCTGGCGCAAGTTGTGGGCCAGGGCCCGGATGTTCTCGCCATGCTGCTGCTGCGTGTTGAGTACGACGAGTCCCGTGTCGAGCAGCTCGGCCGTGACCTTCTCGTGCGCGGACGCCTCGTCGACGAACTTCGTGCCGCTGTCGAGCAGGGTCTCCAGCGGGTGTCCGGTGTTCCGGAACGCGTCACCGAGCTCGTGTACGACGATCTGCAGGCTCTCCTTGTCGACCGAGTTCACGAAGCGGTCGAGCTGGACCAGCAGGTCACCCTCATCCACCGGCAGCGAGGCCGCCGTACCGTGGAAGGAGTCGCCCTCGCCCGCGTACGGACCCTGGTCGCTGACGGGCTCGAAGTCGAGATACTGCTCCCCCACCGCCGTCAGGTTGTGCACGAAGAACGGCGAGCTGCGCGGGATCTTCGCGTCGTGGTCCATCGCGAGGTCGAGCGCGACGCCGTGGCCGGTGGGGTCGAGGCGGGACACCTCGCCGACCTCCACCCCGCGGTAGGTCACCGCGCTGCCCACGAACAGCCCGCCCGAGTTGGGCAGGTCCGCGTGCAGGGTGTAGCCGCGGCCGAGCACCTTGTCGACCAGGCCGAGGTAGGTGGCCGAGACGTAGACGATGCCGACCGCACTCAGCACGAGGAAGGCGATCAGCCGCCGCCGGATGCCGGAGGTCACGGCGCCACCCCCGAGTCGGTGGAACCGTCGTACAGGCTGTCGGGCGTGCCCATCGGCGTGTCGAAGCCGTCGGTCAGCGCCGACCCGAGCCCCCAGTACGTCGGATCCGGAGCTGGGGTGCTGACCCGGCGCAGCGGCAGTTCGTCGAGCGACCGGCAGATCGGCGTCGACTCGAGGCCGGCCGACCGGCAGGTGAGCATCAGGGTTCGGAACTTCTCGGGGCTCGCCAGCCACCCCCGGCAGGCCGGGCCGAGGATGCTGCGCGCCCGGGCGCAGTCCTCGGCCGCCCGCGCCTGGGTCCTAGACGAGCGCGGCCCCGGAAGGTCCGGAAGGCCGGGGATCGTCGGCAGCGGAATGGTCGGCACCCCGGGGAGGGTCGGGGTGGGCACCCCGGGACCGCTCGGGATCTCGAGGTCCTTGAGTGAGACGTCGAGACGCATCCGGGTGTTCGCGAAGTCGCCGTGAACGATGTTGTTGGCCTCCTGCGGGAACGGGAAGCTCAGCAGCAGCGACAGCCCCGGCACCAGGTTGGAGCCCGCCTGGTTGAGCTTGGTCAGCACCGGCTCGAGGTGCGCCAGCGAGGCGAGCAGGTCGTCCTTGCTGGCCCCGATCACCCTGGTGCCGACCTGGCCGAGGCGGTCGAGGGCACGCAGCATCCTCACCAGGTTGCGATGCTGCGCGGAGAGTACGCCGACCGCGGGGGCGACCGCGTCGAGCGCGTCCCCGATGGTGTCCTGCTCCCTGTTCAGGGTGGCCGTGAGGTTGTTGATCGAGGCCATCGCCGCGATGATCTCGGTCTTCTGGTCGTCGACGGTGCCGACCACCGCCTCGAGCCGGCTCAGCAGGGAGCGCAGCCGCTCGGTGCGGCCGGACATGACCGCGTTGAGCTCGTGGGTGATGGTCGCCAGCTGGCCGACCCCGCCGCCGCTGAGCAGGAACGACAGCGCCCCCAGGACCTCCTCGACCTCAGGGTTGCGGCCGGTGTCGTCGAGCGGCAGCTGGTCTCCCTCGGACAGCCGCCCGGTGGGCGCCTCGTCGGTGGGCGGCTCGAGGGCGACGTACTTCTCCCCCAGCAGGCTGGTCTGCCGGATCTCGGCGCGCGCGTTGTCGGGGAGGTCGACGTCGTTGCGCACCCAGATGGTCACCCGGGCGTGCCAGCCGACGCGCTCGACCTCCTTGACCTCGCCGACGGGCACGTCGTCGACCATCACCGCCGAGCGGGGTACGACGGCCAGCACGTCGGCGAAGTCGGCGGTGATCGTGTAGGAGTCCTCGTCGCTCACGATGCCGCCGGGCAGGGGCAGGTCGTAGGCGCCGTCGAACTCGCACGCCGACGCCACCAGCCCCAAGGTCACCGAGGCGATCGCGGCCGGCACCAGGCGGCGTACCCGGGAGGTCGGGCGGGCGCTCATTGGCCGCCCCCCATCAGCGACTCGAGCGAGGTGCCGTCCGTGGGCTGCGACGTCGGGTCAGCGGTCGGGGTGGTCGGGATGGTCGACTGGGTCGACGGCTGGGTCGACGGCTGGGTCGACGACGGACTCGGAGCCGGGCCGCTCGCGGGGCGGTCGGAAGCTACGGCCTGCTCGATCGGCTCGATGAGCTCGAAGATCCGGCAGGCCAGGTCGCGGCTGGCCTTCGGGAGCGTCGACTGCTGGACCACCGCGCAGAGGAAGCCGTCGGTGTCGGCGATGTTGTTCTTGATGCTGATCCGCGAGCCGATGGTCCCGGTCTTGCTGTTGAACGCCAGAGCCAGGTTGCCGATCGCCAGCGGCCCGGCCGTCAGCGCGGCGTCGATGCTGGACTTCTCCGACGCGATCGTGCCGGTGACCCGGGTCAGCTGCCGGACCGTGCGGACCAGCGCCGTGCGGTTGCGGTGCACGAAGACCCGGACCGTGCCGACCGCCCGGGCCACGGCCGCGACCGCCCGCTGGATCTGCGCCCGCTCGCCGGCCAGCTGCACCGACACCCCGGCCAGGTCGGTGATGAAGCTGCGGACCACCGCGTCGTTGCCGGCGAGCGTCTCGGTGAACTTGGCCAGCTCGCTCACGGTCGCGAACAGGTCGCCGCTGCCCTCGCCGAAGGCGTGTACGGCGGCCGCCAGCTCGGTCAGCGTCTCGTTGGCCAGCTTCCCCTTGCCGTCGAGGGTGGTGGCCGCGGTCCCGAGCAGGTTGTCGAGCGTGCCGTCCTTGTTGACGCCGTTGGGTCCAAGGGCGACGGACAGGTCCTTGAGGCTGGCGTAGATGCGGTCGAGCTCGACGGGTACGCCGGTGTCCGGCAGCGCGATGACGGCTCCGCTCGCCAGCGCGTCGCCCCCGGAGTACGCCGGGGTGATCTGCACGAAGCGGTCGGCCACCAGGGTCGGAGTCACCACGACGGCCTTGGCGTTCGCGGGCAGGGTGACGTCGTCGTCGTACTCCATCTCGACGCGTACGACGTCGCCCGCCGGCGTGATCCGGGTGACCTTGCCGATGGTGACGCCCAGCACCCGCACGTCGGTGCCGACGTACACGCTGACCGCGCGCGAGAACTCGGCCGTGACCGTGCGGTGACCGTGGGCCGGCTTCAGGAACACCAGCCAGCCGGCGAGCAGGGCGAGGCCCACGAGCGCTATCAGGCCCGGGCGGTTGGGGGTCTTCATCAGGGGCCTCCCGGGACGAACTCGCCGGTCGGGATGCCGGCCAGGTTGACGGCGTACGCGTCGAACCAGGGGCCGGTCCCGATGATGTTGCCGAGGATGGTGGCGTAGGGGCCGACGCTGTGCAGCACCGCCTTCAGCTCCTTCTCCTTCGAGACGAGCATGGCCAGCAGGTCGTCCACCTGGGCCAGCGCCGGCCCGATCTGCGCCTGGTTGTCGTCGGCGACCCCCTTGAGCTGTACGGCGAGGAGTCGCGCGTTGACCAGCAGCTGGTGGATCGCGGCCTTGCGCAGCCGAAGCTCGGCGAAGACCAGGTCGGAGTCCTTCATCAGCGCCACCACGTCGCTGCGCCGGTCCGCCAACAGCGTGGAGACCGACCGGGCGCTCCGCAGCAGGGTGCGCAGCCGGCTGTCGCGGGACGAGATGGTCTTGCTCAGCTCCGAGACTCCGCGCAGCGTCGGCTCCAGCTCGGGGCCGGTCTGCTTCAAGGTGTCGGAGAGGACGTCGAGCGCCCCGCTGAGGCGGCTGGTGTCGATGTGCTCGGTGGTGGTGGTCAGGTCGCCCAGCACCCCGACGATGTCGTACGCCGACCGGGTGCGGCTCAGCGGGATCACCGCGTTGCCCTCCATCTGCCCCGGGCCGGCCGGGGTGAGCTGGAGGTACTTCTCGCCGAGCAGGTTGAGCACCTCGATCGACGCCGAGCTGGCGGTGCCGAACTCCACACCCGGCTCGACGGTGAAGCGGACCTTGACCTTGTCGCCCTGCAGCTCGAGATCCTCCACGCGGCCGACCCGGATGCCGCCGACCTGCACGATGTTGCCGGTGTGCAGGCCCGACGCGTCGGCGAAGTCGGCGTAGTAGGTCACGCCCGCGATGCCCGGCACCTTGGAGAGGTTGAAGGCCGCGGCCATGGCCAGCACCAGGCTCATGATCGCGATGACGCCGTACCGGCGCAGTCGGCCGGGGCTGAGGCGGCTCATCACTGACACCGCCTGGCGGTCGAGTGGAACTCGATGCTGGCCAGCTGCTTGGCGAGCTCGTTGAAGACGGGCAGCGAGGTGAGCTCCTTGGGGAGGTCGAAGTGCGCCCCGATCCCGCAGACGTAGTAGTTGTACCAAGAGCCGTAGGTGCCGGTCCGGGTCTGGTCGTTCATCATCTCGGGGAGCTTGTCGAGGAGGTCGATGACTCGGGCCCTGTTCTTCGGGTCGTTGAGAAGCGTCGCGAGCCTGCGCAGCTGGGCGATGTCGGACCTCAGGAACGGGCGCGCCCCGCCGACCAGGTCGGCCAGCAGCCGGGTGAGCTCGGAGATGCTGGACAGCGACGACCCGATCGTCCTGCGGTCGGCGGCGAGCTGCCGCATCCACCCCTTGAGGCCGACGATGAGCTTGTCGAGCTGCACGTGGTGACGGTCGACGGTGGTCAGCGTGGTGTTGAGGTTGGTGATCACCTCGCCGATCAGCTGGTCCCGGTTCGCCAGGCTCGAGGTCAGGGACGCCGTGTGCGCGAGCAGGCTCTGGATGGTGCCGCCCTCCCCCTGCAACACCTGCACCAGGTTGAGGCTGAGGGTGTTGACCTCCTCTGGGTCCAGCGCCTGGAAGAGCGGCTGGAACCCGTTGAACAGCGCGGTCAGGTCCAGCGCCGGGGCGGTCCGGCTGACGGGGATCACGCCGTCGGGTGCGAGCGGGGTGGCCTGGGCCGCGTCCGCGCCCTCCTCCAGGGACAGGTAGCGGTCTCCCACGAGATCGAGGAACCGGATCTCGGCGCGGGTCGCCGTGGTCATCGGTACGTCGGCCTTCACCTTGAAGGTCACCAGCGCCATCGTGCGGTGGTAGTGCTCGACCCCGGACACCTCGCCGACCGGGACCCCGGCGACGCGCACGTCGTCGCCCTTCTCGAGCATGCTGGCGCTGCTGAACACGGCCTGGTACTCGTGGGAGCTGCCGAAGCCGATGTTGCCCATGATCGCCGCGAGCAAGCCGGTCACCAACAGAGAGGCGACCGCGAAGATGCCGAGCTTGACGCCGGCCACGACCGTCGTCGAGTTGCGGCTCACGAGCCGGACCCCCCGTCGCGGAGCACGGGCCCGTACATCAGTGCCGGCAGGCTCCCGTAGCTGTCCACCGGCCGCCCGCTGCTCGAGGCCAGGATCGCGTTGATCACGGCCCGGTCGGCGTCGGTGCCGGCGTACCCGCTGGAGATCCCGGCGCCGCCCGGCAGCGGGCTGGTCGGCGGGTTGGAGTCGAGGTCCGACCCGTCGTCGAGCGGGGTCGCGGGTGCCGGTTCGGGCGGGTGCGGCAGCCCGAGGCACCACGGTCCGTGGCCGACTTCGCCGTACACCGGGCGGTCGCGCTCGTCGTAGGCGCGGTACTGCGGTGGGCCGAGCTCGAGCATCTGCTTGACGTTGCCGCCCTCGAAGATGCCGTTGAGGCGGTCGCGGTAGAGGGCCAGGCCGTCGATGAGACAGGGGAACTCCGGCGAGTACGTCGCCAGCAGCCGCAGCAGCGGCTCACTCAGCTGGCTGACCCGGACCAGGCCGTCGCCGTTCTCACCCAGGAAGCGGGCCGAGGTGTCGGCCAGCCCGGTGAGCTCGGTGAAGAACGACGCGAGCTGGGCCTTGGAGTCGACGATCGTGCGACTGGTGACCGTGAGGTTGCGGAGTACGGCGAGCACGTCCGGCGCCGCGACGTCGTACGTGTGGGCCACGTCGGCGACGGCCACCAGGTCCTTGCGCAGCGTCGGCAGGTCACCGGAGATCGAGCCGAGGTAGGAGTCGAGCTTGTCGAGGGTCTGACCCAGGTGCTCGCCCCGCCCGGACAGCGCCGTCGCCAGCGCGTTCAGGGTGGCATCGAGGTCTGCGGGCCTGATCGACCGCAGCAAGGGGAAGAGGTCGGCGAGCACCCTGCTGAGCTCGACGTTGGTCCTGACCCGGCTAGCCGGCACCACGTCGCCGTCCGACATCGACTCCGCCGACGGGGCGGCCGGCGGCACGAACTCGATGAACTTCTGCCCGAACAGCGTCGTGGGCAGGATCTGCACGGAGGCGTTCGCGGGAATCTGCCGTGCGGAGTCGGGGTCGAGCGCCACGACGATGGAGGCGAACTCGCCGTCCTGGCTCACGCTGCGCACCTGGCCGACCAGCGCCCCGTTGAGGCGTACGTCGCCGAACTTCGCCAGCTGCAGGCCGGCCCGGTCGGCCTTGATGGTGACCGTGGTGGTGGAGGTGAACACCTTCGCGTAGATCGCCACGGACAGGGAGATCAGCAGCACGTTGACGACCACGAAGCCGATGCCGGACAGGAGGAGGCGACGATGCTCCGCGCGGCTGCCGTGGTAAAGGTTGACGAGCATCAGCTCACCCCGTGATCCGCACGGTGGTGGTCGAGCCCCAGATCGCGAAGCTCAGGAAGAAGTTAGCGACGACGACCGTCACGATCGAGGACCGCACCGCCCGACCCACGGCCACGCCGACGCCCGCGGGCCCGCCAGAGGCGGTGTAGCCGTAGTAGCAGTGGATCAGGATCACCACCACCGCGAGGAACAGCAGCTTCCCGAACGACCACAGCATGTCTACCGGGGGCAGGAACTCCAGGAAGTAGTGGTCGTAGGTGCCGGCGGACTGTCCGTAGATCAGCGTGGTGATCAGCCGCGGCGAGAGGTATGACGCGCACAGCGCCACGATGTAGAGCGGGATGACCGCGAGGAACGCGGCGATCATCCGGGTCGTGACGAGGTACGGCAGCGAGCGCACGCCCATCACCTCCAACGCGTCGACCTCCTCCGAGATCCGCATCGCGCCGAGCCGGGCGGTGTAGCCGCAGCCGACGGTCGCCGCGAGCGAGATGGCGGAGACCAGCGGTGCCACCTCACGCGTGTTGAAGTACGCCGAGATGAACGCCGTGAACTTGGCCACCCCGATCTGGCTCAGCGACGCATAGCCCTGGATGCCGACCTCGGTGCCGGCGAAGAACGCCAGGAACGCGATCACGCCGACCGTGCCGGCGATCAGGCTCAGTCCGCCTGCGCCGAACGCCACCTCGGCCAGGATCTTGGCGATCTCGCGCCGGTAGCTCCGCAATGCGAGCGGGGTGTAGGCGACCGACCGCAGGTAGAACAGCAGCTGGTCGCCGTACCCCTCGAGGGAGTCGCGTGGGCCGCGGACCGCCGCGTCCTTCAACTCTGAGAATGCCGGCATCACAACCCCGGTGGAGGGACGACCTGGAAGTAGATGGCGGTGATGATCGCGTTGAGGAAGAACAGCAGCATGAACGCGATGATCACCGACTCGTTCACCGCCTGGCCCACGCCGCTCGGCCCACCCGACGCCGTCAGGCCCTTGTAGGAGCCCACGATGGCCGCGAGCCACCCGAAGATGGCCGCCTTGACCATGGCGATGTAGAGGTCCGGGAGCGTGGCCAGCGCCGTGAACGACGACAGGAAGGCCCCGGCCGAGCCGCCCTGGACGTAGACGGTGAAGAAGTAGCCGCCGCCGATTCCGGCTGCGATGACGAACCCGTTGATCAGCAGCGCGACGGTCGTCGCGGCCAGCGCTCGCGGCGCCACCAGCCGGGCCAGCGGATCGATCCCGAGGACCATCATGGCGTCGATCTCCTCTCGGATCTTGCGGGCACCGAGGTCCGAGCAGATCGCCGACCCGGCGGCACCGGCGATGATCAGGGCCGCGGCGATCGGCGCCGCCTCGCGTACGACGGCCAGTACGGCGGTCGCGCCCGCGAAGGACTGCGCACCGAGCTGGCCGGTCAGGCTGCCCACCTGCAGCGAGATCACCGCACCGAACGGGATCGAGACCAGCATGGTGGGAAGCAGCGTCACCGACGCGATGAACCAGGCCTGCTCGATGAACTCGCGGGTCTGGAAGCGGGTCGTGAAGATCCGCTTGGTGACATCGACGACCATGGCCGCGATCTCACCGGCGCCGAGCACCAGTGAGCCAACCGACATCGCCGTACCTCACCTTCGTTGAATGTGGGCCAAAGTAGAACACGTTCTCGCTACGCCCGCAACCGACCAGTAACCGGCCCAAGACTGCAAACGACCATGGGGCTGAGAACGTCACGAGCGCTCGGCTCCGGTGGCTAGATTGGGGTCGTGAACTCGGTGCCCGCCTCCCGCAACGACCGGCTGTTGGTGCTCCTGCGCCGCGCCGTCCTGTCGTTGCTCCTGGCTCCGTTCGCGCTGGCGGTCGGACTGACGCTCGTCGACTCCTACCGCCGGCGCGGGAAGAAGCCCAAGCCGTTCCCCACCAGCGCGCCCGCCTCCGTGCCGGTCGGGTCGAGCGACGTGACGACGTACACCTACGGTCGCGACCTGTACGACGACATGCTCGCCGCCATCCGGACGGCGAGGAAGCAGATCCTCTTCGAGACCTACATCTGGAAGGGCGACGAGGTCGGCGAGGAGTTCAAGCAGGCGCTGATCGAGGCGGCCGATCGTGGGGTCGACGTCTATGTCATCTTCGACTCGTTCGCCAACCTGGTGGTGGGGCCGCGGTTCAAGCAGTTCCCGCCGAGCATCCGGGTGCTGCGCTACCCGGTCTACAACGCCGGCTTGCGGTTCTTCGACCTGCGTCGCTACGGCCGCGACCACCGCAAGATCCTGGTCGTCGACGACGAGGTCGGGTTCCTGGGCGGCTACAACATCGGTACGCCGTACGCCACCGAGTGGCGCGACACCCACTGCCGGATCACCGGCGCCGGCGTCTGGGACCTCAAGCGCGCCTTCGCCGACTTCTGGAACCTCAACCGGCGCCGCCGGTTCCGCCGCGGCGCCCGGCCGTTGCTGCTCGACACGGCCAACAACTGGGAGCCGAAGATCCGGCTGCACCGCAACGTGCCGCGGCTGTGGATGTTCCCGATCCGGTCGATGTATCTCGACGCCATCAACCGCGCCCAGCGCAACGTCTGGATGACGCACGCCTACTTCCTGCCCGACCAGGACTTCGTCGACGAGCTGAAGTCGGCGGCCGCCCGCGGGGTCGACGTACGCATCCTGGTGCCCGGCAAGTCCAACCACATCGTGACCGACTGGATCTCGCGCGGCTACTACTCCCAGCTGCTCGGCGTCGGCATCCGGATCTTCCGCTACCGCGACTCCATGATGCACGCGAAGACCGCCACCATCGACGGCAACTGGTCGACGATCGGCACCGCCAACATCGACCGGCTCAGCCTCAGCGGCAACTGGGAGATCAACGTCGAGATCATCGACGCCGACCTGGCCGCGCAGATGGAGAAGGTCTTCATCACCGACCTCGCCAACACCCACGAGATGACCGTGGCCGAGTGGGAGAGCCGGGACATCTACCGTCGCTTCACCGAGGCCGTGCTGGGCCCACTGCGCCCCTTGCTCTGACCCCGGCCGCCTCGGGCGCGTCATCTGCCCAGCGGAGCGGGAGCGTGCGCCGTGCCCCGCCAGGGCTCGGTCGGACATTGCCCGCCCAAGTACGGCGAGTTCCGATCGGTCGACATCGGGCTCCCCTTGGTGGTGCCGTACTGACAGTGCGGCTGACTGTTCAGGTTGATGGTCAGGTAGGCCTTGCCGTTGCGGAAGACGCTCGCGAACCGGCGGATGCCGTAGGGCACCATCGCCAGCGTCGCCAGCAGGTGCGGGGTGCGCACCGCGAGGAACTTGGAGAGGCTGGTTGACGCCCTTCAACAGATCGGGACGCCGGTGCTTGGCACCCTCGATGAGCAGGATCGCCTGGGTCAGGCTGGTCGGCTCATGGCGCCGGCGGTCTCCACGCCCTTGCGCATCCGCCCGGTCAGATCGGCAGCCACCCGCGCGGGCAGCGTGGCTGGTCTGGCAGGGGTCGCCGAAGACGCCATAAGCACGTGTCCCTCTCACCGATCGACGGTCGCCCGTCGATGCTCTCCACGTCTGTAACTCGCAATGCAACCCGAAGTTACGGTTTCGTTGTGATGAGGTCCACAGACCCGCGCGGTGTCCCAGGTCACATTTGCCTGGCAGTTACACCGGACGCGCGGGCAGATGGGTCCGCGGCGCCATCCGCGGTCCCCGTCGAGGGGGGCGGTGGCCGGCCATGGCGAGCAGTGCCTGGACCCGGTATCGGTGTGGACGCCACGGCTCCAGGAGTACGGCGAGCTCCGCGTCGTCGACCGGCTCGCCGGTCAGCGCCCACCCGACGTCCTTGGCCACGTGGTAGTCGCCGAAGCTCACCGCGTCCGGGTCGCCGTGCGCCCGCGAGCGGGTCTCCGCGCTGGTCCAGACCCCGATCCCGGGGATGCTCCGCAGCCGGCGGTCCGCCTCGGCGTGGTCGAGGCCCGTGGTGCGCTCGAGCGCGTCGGCAACCCGGGCGGCCTGGACGATGGTCCGCGAGCGGGCCGGGTCGACGTGCATCCGCAGCCACTCCCACGAGGGGATGGTGCGGAGCTGGTGCGGTGTGGGCTGCACCCGGAGCCTCAGGTCGGCGCCCGGCCCGGGTGCGACCTCGCCGTACTGAAGGACGAGCCGGCGGAAGCCGGCGAACGCCTCCTGGGCGGTGACCTTCTGCTCGATGATCGCCGGCACGAGCGACTCCAGGACCAGGCCGGTGCGGCCGATCCGCCAGTGTGGGTGAGCCCGATCCGCCGCCTCGAGGACCGGGTGCCTCGGCTCGAAGCCGGTCCGGTCGTCGTCGGCGCCCAGCAGGCTCGGCAGCCGGTCCAGCGCCCACGCGGCGCCGGGGCCCCAGGCTCGGCCCTCGACCTCGCCCGCTGCCGAGCGGCTGCGTACGACGAGCGTCGCCGGCCCCTCCGGCGTGCGCATGCCCCGCCAGATCCGCCCGTCGACGATCTTGTACGTCGGGTCTCCCCCGCCGTGTCTCAGCACACCCAGGATCTGCCCGACGGGACACGGCCAGTCGGGTCGCCACACCCGGACGGCCTCGCTCACCCGCCCAACCTAACCTCCGGGACCGACGTCTGGTCCGAGGTCTGGTCGGAGGTCTGGTCGGGCGCCTTGTCGGGCGTCTTGTCGGTGCCCGGCGCCAGAATGGCTACATGCTGCTCACGACCGTCGTCGACGCCTCGAACCGGATCGCCGCCACCCGCTCGCGCAAGACCAAGACCGAGATCCTGACCGAGGTGCTGCGCGCGGCCGAGCCGGGCGAGATCCGGACCGTTGTGGCCTTCCTGTCCGGCGTGCTGCTGCAGCGACGTACCGGGTTGGGATGGCGGTCCATGTCGGCGCTCCCCGACCCGGCCACGGAGGCAACGCTCACGGTCGCCGAGGTGGACTCCGCCTTCGAGGCCCTGGCGGCGATGAGCGGCCCGGGCTCGCAGAGCGCGCGGGTGGTCGCGACCACCGCGCTCTTCGAGCGCGCGACCGAGGCCGAGCAGGCCTGGCTGCGTGGCGTCGTGACCGGTGCGGTCCGGCAGGGTGCGCTCGACGCGCTGGTCCAGGAGGCGCTGGCGGCGGCGACCGGCGTACCTCTCGCGACGCTGCGGCGAGCCGCGATGCTGGCGGGCTCCACCACCGCGGTCGCCGGTCTGGCCGTCGAAGGCGGCGCCGAGGCGCTCGACGCGATCCGGCTCGAGGTCGGCCGGCCGGTGCTGCCGATGCTGGCGTCGAGCGAGCCCGACGTCGCGGCGGCGCTGGCCCGGGCGGGTACGCCGGCCGCGGTCGACGCGAAGCTCGACGGCATCCGGCTGCAGGCCCACAAGACCGGCGACGAGGTGCTGCTGGTGACCCGCACCCTGGAGGACGTCACCGCGCGGCTGCCCGAGGTGGCCGAGGTGGTGCGTGCCCTGCCGGCCGAGCTGCTGGTGCTGGACGGCGAGGCGATCGCGCTGGGACCCGACGGGCGGCCGCGGCCGTTCCAGGAGACGGCCTCGCGGACGGCGTCGCGGTTCACAGGCGACGTCTCGGTGACGCCGTACTTCTTCGACCTGCTGCACGTCGACGGCGAGGACCTCCTCGACCGCCCCGGCTCCGAGCGGCTGGAGCGGCTCGGGCGGCTGGTGCCCGCCGCCCACCTGGTCCCGCGGGTGGTCGCGTCCACGCTCGAGGAGGCGGAGGCGGCACTCGCGTCCGCGCTCGAGGCGGGTCACGAGGGCGTCGTCGTGAAAAACCTTGCCGCGGCGTACGACGCCGGCCGCCGTGGCGCCGCCTGGGTCAAGGTCAAGCCGGTACACACCCTCGACCTGGTCGTGCTCGCCGTCGAGGAGGGCAGCGGTCGCCGGCGCGGCTGGCTCTCCAACATCCACCTCGGCGCGCGCGACCCCGAGGGCGGCTTCGTGATGCTCGGCAAGACGTTCAAGGGCATGACCGACGAGATGCTCGCCTGGCAGACCAAGCGCTTCACCGAGCTGATGGTCGACCGAGACGACTGGGTGGTCCGGCTGCGACCCGAGCAGGTGGTCGAGATCGCGTTCGACGGCGTACAACGGTCGTCGCGGTATCCCGGCGGCCTGGCCCTCCGCTTCGCCCGCGTCGTCCGCTACCGCGACGACAAGACTCCCGCCGAGGCGGACACGATCGACGACGTACGCCGCCTCGCCACCTGGCTCGACTGATCCAACACGGCGAAACCGTCTTGTGACAGCTGTGTCACACGTGTGCGACCCAGAGTTGCATTACATTGGACACATGACCGAACGACGTACCGACGGGCGACGGACGGCGGCCGCGACCCGGCGCCGGGAGCGCGAAGCCCAGATCCTCGCCGCCACCCGCGCCCTCTTCGACGAGCGGGGCGTCCGCGACGCACAGATCGAGGACATCGCGTCGGCGGTCGGCACCAATCGCGCGATCATCTACCGGCACTTCTCCGGCAAGGAGGAGCTGTTCGCACTCACCCTTGTCGGCTATCTCGACGAGCTGCACGAGCGCCTCCAGAAGGTTGCGGCCGCGGAGACGGCTCCGCGCGACCAGCTGGTCGCCATCGTCACCGAGTTCGCCGACTTCGGCCTCGAGTTCCCGGCGTTCGTCGACTGCGCGCAGACGCTGATGCGCCGCCCCGGCCCCGAGCTCCTCGACGAGATCAGCGAGAGCGCCCTGTTCCGGCTCGGCCGGGCCATCTCCGGCTGCCTCCGGACCATCACCGACGTCCTCGACGCCGGCGTGGCCGACGGCACGTTCGACATCGACGACACCAACCTGCTGGCCAACCACATGTACGCCTCGGGACTCGGCGCCCTGCAGCTGGCCCGGGTCGGGATGCTGATCAAGGAGGCCGCCCCCGGCATCCCCACGATCGCGCCGCTCTCACCCGAGCAGGTCAAGCGCTACCTGGTGGCCTCGGCGACGGCCCTCGCGGCCCGCGACTGACCGGCCCCTCAGTCCCGCTCGAGTACGGCGGTCACACCCTGGCCACCAGCGGCGCAGATCGAGATGACGCCCTTGCCCGAGCCCTTCTCCGCCAGCAGCTTGGCCAGCGTGTGGAGGATCCGGCCACCGGTCGCGGCGAACGGGTGACCCGCCGCGAGCGACGAGCCGTTGACGTTGAGCCTGCTCCGGTCGACCGAGCCCAGCGGCTTGTCCAGGCCGAGGCGCTCCTTGCAGAAGATCGGGTCCTCCCACGCCTTGAGCGTGGCCAGCACCTGCGACGCGAACGCCTCGTGGATCTCGTAGAAGTCGAAGTCCTCGAAGTCGTAGCCCGCGCGAGCCAGCATCCGCGGCATCGCGTACGCCGGCGCCATCAGCAGACCCTCGTGACCGTTGACGTAGTCGACCGCGGCGGTCTCGTAGTAGGTCAGGTAGGCCAGCACCGGCAGCTGGTGCGCCTTGGCCCAGTCCTCCGATGCGAGCAGCACCGCGGAGGCGCCGTCGGTCAGCGGCGTGGAGTTGCCGGCGGTCATCGTGGCGGCCGAGCCCTTGCCGAAGACCGGCTTGAGCTTCGCGAGCTTCTCGACCGAGGAGTCCGGCCGCAGGTTGAGGTCCCGCTCGACGCCGCGGAACGGCGTGATCATGTCGTCGACGAAGCCGGCCTGGTAGGCCCTGCCCAGCCGCTGGTGCGACGTGGCGGCGAGCTCGTCCTGCTCCTCGCGGCCGATGTCCCACTCGAGCGCGGTCAGGGCGGCGTGCTCACCCATCGACAGCCGCGTGCGCGGCTCGCCGTTCTGCGGGATCGACGGGATGAGGTCGCCGGGGCGGACCTTGGCCAGCGCGGCCAGCCGGCCCTTCAGGTCCTTGGCCCGGTTGAGCTCGAGCAGGATCTTGCGGAGGTTCTCGCCCACGGCGATCGGGGCGTCGGAGGTCGTGTCGGACCCGCCGGCCACGCCGACCTCGATCTGGCCGAGCGCGATCTTGTTGGCGACCTGCATGGCGGCCTGGAGGCCGGTGCCGCAGGCCTGCTGGATGTCGTACGCCGGGGTCTCGGGCGAGAGCTTCGAGCCGAGGACGGTCTCGCGGGCGAGGTTGAAGTCGCGCGAGTGCTTCAGGACGGCGCCGGCGGCGAACTCACCCAGCCGCTCCCCCTCCAGCCCGTAACGCTCGACCAGACCGTCCAGCGTGGCGGTCAGCATCTCCTGGTTGGACGCGGTGGAGTAGGCGGTGTTCGAGCGGGCGAACGGGATCCGGTTGCCACCGAGCACGGCAACGCGGCGGGACTTACCCAGCATGGTCAACTCCTGAGGATTCGAACGAGTGCTTCTATCCTTGCCAAAGTTCGGTCTTTGCGAAATGCAGTGGGATGGAGATCACGAAAGGTGGACTCCCAGTTACACCCCTAGTTGCATAGCATCGTTACCACCGCGTAGAACCGCGACTCGACAGTCTTTCTTCCTAAGGACAGCATCGAACCATGAGCGACCGCTACCAGTTCTTCACCCAGACCCCCGTCGGCAAGCTGCTGGTCAAGAACCTCGGCCTCCCCAACCCGGTCGAGCTCGACCGCTGGACCGAGGGGTCCCCTCTCGTGAGCGGCACCGTCGTCGTAGGCGGCGCTGGACGCCTGGTCAAGCCCGTGACGGCGGCCCTCGACGGCCTCGGCATCGCCTCCACCACCGAGACCCCCCAGACCACCGAGGCTGCGCAGGGCAAGAAGTACAAGGGGCTGGTCTTCGACGCCACCGGCATCACGAGCAGCGCCGATCTGGTCCACCTGCGCAACTTCTTCGCTCCCCTGATGCGCAGCCTGGCCACGTGCGCGCGGGTCGTCGTACTCGGTGCGCCGCCAGAGCTCCTCTCCGGCGGGGAGCGGGTCGCGCAGCGCGCGCTCGAGGGCTTCACCCGCTCGCTCGGCAAGGAGATCGGCCGCGGCGGCACCGTCCAGCTCGTGTACGTCGCCGAGGGGGCCGAGAAGTCGGTCGACTCGACGCTGGCGTTCCTGCTCTCGCCCAAGTCGGCCTACGTGTCGGGCCAGGTGGTCCGGATCGGCCTGACCGGTGAGAAGAAGGCCGTCGCCGTCAATGACTGGGAGCGCCCGCTGGCCGGCAAGATCGCCCTGGTCACCGGCGCCAGCCGCGGCATCGGCGAGCAGATCGCCCGGGTCCTGCACCGCGACGGCGCCACGGTGGTCGGCGTCGACGTGCCGCAGGCGGCCAGTGAGCTCCAGACCGTGATGAAGGAGCTCAACGGCGAGTACCTCACCCTCGACATCACCCACTCCGACGCCCCGCAGCGGATCGCGGCCCACGTCAAGGAGAAGCACGGCGGCGTCGACGTCGTCGTACACAACGCGGGCATCACGCGCGACAAGAAGCTCGCCAACATGGCCGAGGACCGCTGGGACTCCGTGATAGCGGTCAACCTGACGGCCCCCGAGCGGATCACTCGCGCGCTGCTCGACGCCGACGCCATCAATGCCAACGGCCGGATCATCGGCGTCGCCTCGATCGCGGGCATCGCCG
>WNGB01010723.1_pt1 | contig 28409 bp, 16 predicted proteins | sample 5400681 | NCBI WGS metagenome assembly WNGB01 (sample SAMN13153367, study PRJNA577476) | soil metagenome | isolation source: 115 cm soil or saprolite under grassland replicate 2 | place: USA:California | collected 2016-06-15
CGTGAACCTGTCCTATCCCGTCCTCAATCGCCAGGGCGGGGCCAACTCCGCCCGCGCCCGCATCTCCCGCGACCAGCAGCAGGCGAGCGTCCGCCGGCTGGAGCTGCAGATCGTGCAGGAAGTGCGCGCGGCCGGGCGCGCCGTGGAGACCAACTACAAGCTGGTCGAGTCCAACCGCGCGGCGCGCGTGCTCCAGGAACAGCGCCTCGACGCGGAGACCAAGAAGTTCGCGGCGGGCATGTCCACCAACTTCCTCGTCACGCAGGCCCAGCGCGACCTGGCCTTGGCCCAGGTGGCCGAGCTCCAGGCGGTGGCCAGCTATCGCAAGAGCATCGTGAACTTCGACCGCGTGCAGGAGGCGGGCGTGGGGGGCGGCGGCGGAAACGCGGTCGTTTCCGTCGGGGCCTCGGCGGCCACGCGCCTCGGCACGGGCGGCAGCGCGGGCGCGACGTCCGGCGCCAACACCGGCGGCACCAGCGGGACGGCCAACCAGTAGCCTTTTCGTTTCGTTAAGACGCCGTAAAGGGGGCCCCCGGCCCCCTTTTTCTTTGTGACAACCTTTCACGCCCGCGCAGCCAACGTCGGCCCCTCGCATTCGATCTAAACTCTTGTATGCGCCTCAATTCGCGCCGCACCTGGATTGCGCTCGCCGTGGTCGTGGCGGCGGCGGCGGCCCTGCTGGCCTTCCGAGGCCGTGACAAGGAAGTCCAGTACCAGACGACCACGGTGGACCGCGGCGACATCGTGGACGTGGTGGGCGCCACCGGGACCCTGCAGGCCGTCACCACCGTCCAGGTGGGATCGCAGGTGTCCGGCACCGTCGACAGTCTGGGCGCGGACTTCAACTCCCGCGTGAAGAAGGACCAGGTCGTCGCCCGCCTCGAGACCTCGACCTTCGACGCGCGGCTCAGCCAGGCCCGCGCCAACCTCGTCGCCGCCCGCGCCAACGTCGAGAAGGCGAAGTCGACGGTGGCGGACACGAAGCAGAAGTACGAGCGCGCCAAGGAGCTCTCCGCCCAGCAACTGCTGCCCCAGGCCGACCTCGAGACCGCGAAGTCGAACTTCGATGGAGCGGCGGCGGCGCTCCAGGGCGCGGTGGCCGCGGTGTCCCAGTCCGCCGCTTCCGTCCAGCAGGCGCAGGTGGACCTCACGCACACGGTCATCCGCGCGCCCATCGACGGCGTGGTGGTGGCGCGCAACGTCGACGTGGGACAGACGGTGGCCGCCTCCCTGCAGGCCCCGGTCCTGTTCGTGATCGCGAACGACCTCAGCCACATGCAGGTGAACGCCTCCATCGACGAGGCGGACGTCGGACGCGTGCGCTCGGGTGAGGACGTGACGTTCCACGTCGACGCCTATCCCAACGAGACCTTCACCGGCCGCGTCGAGCAGGTGCGCCTGCAGCCGATCACCGTCCAGAACGTCGTCACCTACAACACCCTCATCGCCGTGGACAACCCGGGTGGGCGCCTCATGCCGGGCATGACGGCGACGGTCTCCGTGATCGTGCAACGCCGCGACAACGTGCTGCGGCTGCCCGCGGCCGCGCTGCGCTTCCGTCCGGAAGGATGGCAGCCGGGCGCGGGCGGCGGACGGCGCGCGGGCGCGGGCGCGGGCGCGAGTGGTGCGCCTCCCGCTTCCACGGCGACGGGCGGGGCAGCCGCGACGGGCGGTTCGCCGGCGGCAACGGTCGCGTCTGGACCGGAGGCGGCCACGAGCGCCGGACGCGGCCCACGCGGGGGTGGCGGCGCTGGCGGTGGTGCCGGCGGCGGTGGCGGCGGACGCTGGGCGGGCCGCGGCGCCATGGGCGGGGCGGGCGGGGAAGGCCGCGGTCCGGGCGGCGGCGGCCGACCCACGGTGGTCTTCGTGGCGGGTCCGGATGGCAAGCCGAAGCCGCAGCCGATCCGGACGGGGATCAGCGACGGCCAATGGGTCGAGGTCGTGAGCGGTCTCGAAGAAGGCACGCCGATCATCACCGGCACGGGCGACGGCGCCACTCGCGCCGGCGGCCCGCGGCCGGGGGCGTCCGCGGGCACGAACCCGTTCGCGCCCCAGCCCCAGCGGCGCACCCGGGGCTGACGGCGGTGGGCGAAGATCGTCCGCTCGTCCAGATGGTGGACCTCAAGAAGTCCTACGTCGTGGGCGACGTGACCGTGCACGCGCTGCGCGGGGTCAACCTCGACCTCGCGCGCGGCACCTTCCTCGCGGTGGTGGGCGCTTCGGGCAGCGGCAAGTCGACGTTCATGAACATCACGGGGCTTCTCGATCGCCCCACCTCCGGCCGCTACCTGCTCGAAGGCGACGACGTCTCCGGCTTCGACCGCGACCGCCGGGCCCAGCTGCGGAACCGCAAGATCGGGTTCGTGTTCCAGAACTTCAACCTCCTGCCACGCACCACCGCCCTCGAGAACGTGGAGCTGCCGATGCTCTACAGTCCCGACGCCCCGTCGGCCGCGGACCGGCATGCCAAGGCCCAGCGCCTGCTCGACATCGTCGGGCTGGGCCCGCGCGCGCACCACACGCCGAGCCAGCTCTCGGGCGGCCAGCAGCAGCGCGTGGCCATCGCGCGCGCGCTCGTGAACGACCCCGAGATCCTGCTCGCCGACGAGCCGACCGGAAACCTCGACACGCGCACGAGCATCGAGATCATGGAGGTCCTGCAGCGGCTGAACCGCGAGAAGGGCATCACCATCGTCCTCATCACCCACGAGCACGACATCGCCGAGTACGCGCACCGCGAGGTCACCTTCCGCGACGGGCGCGTCGTCTCCGACCGCCTGATCGAGAGCCGCCGCGACGCCGCCCGGGAGCGAGCGGCCCTTCCCGAGGAGGAGGCGGTCACATGAAGATCCGCAACGTCCTGCGCATTGCCCTGGTGGCCATCCGGCGCAACGCCGTGCGCTCCGGGCTCACCATGCTCGGCGTCATCATCGGGGTGGCCAGCGTGATCGCGATGATCGCGCTCGGCTCCGGGGCGCGCGCCGCCATCGACGACCAGATCCAGCAGCAGGGCACCAACGTCATCTACGTCTCCGCGGGCAGCTTCGGACGCGGCCCGGGGATGGCCCGCGGGGGGGCGGGCAGCACTACGACCCTGACCCTCGAGGATGCCCAGACCATCGCGCGCGACGTGCCCACCATTGCCCGCGTGAGCCCCATGGCCCGGGGCCGCGCGCAGGTCGTCGCCGGCAACCAGAACTGGAACACGTCCGTCGAGGGTGGCACCGAGGACTACATCGTGATCCGCAACTGGCCCCTCGCGTCCGGCGCCGACTTCACCGCCCGCGACGTCCTCGTCGCGGAGAAGGTGGCCCTCCTCGGACCGACGGTGGCCAAGACGCTGTTCCCCGATTCCGACCCCGTGGGCCAGATCATCCGCGTCAAGAACCTGCCCTTCCGGGTAGTCGGCGTGCTGACCTCCAAGGGCCAGAACCAGTGGGGCCAGGACCAGGACGACATCATCATCGCGCCCTACACGACCGTGCAGAAGAAGCTGCTGGGGATCACCTTCATCCAGCAGATCGTGCTCTCCGCGACCTCCAGCGAGAACGTCGAGCCGGCGGCAGTGGAGATCACGAAGCTGATGCGGCAGCGGCACAAGATCCAGGATCCAACGGACGACGACTTCACCGTCCGCACCGTCGCGGAGATGGCGGCCACGCGCACGGAGATGGCGAACACCATGACCATGCTGCTCATGAGCGTGGCCTCGGTGAGCCTGCTCGTGGGCGGCATCGGCATCATGAACATCATGCTCGTCTCGGTGACGGAGCGGACGCGCGAGATCGGCCTGCGCATGGCCGTGGGCGCGCGCACGCGCGACATCCTCCGGCAGTTCCTGGCCGAAGCGGTCAGCCTCTCCATCGTGGGCGGCGCGGTGGGGGTCCTGCTGGGAATGTCCGTCTCCCGGCTGCTGACCACCGGCCTGGGCTGGCCGACGGTGATCACGCCGACGTCGATCCTCGTCGCCTTCGCGTTCGCGGGCGCGGTGGGGGTCTTCTTCGGGTTCTATCCGGCGCGGAAGGCGGCGCAGCTCGACCCCATCGAAGCCCTTCGATACGAGTAGGCGAGATCGGCGAAACTGACGGAGACGGAGCGTGAGTGCCCCTGGGCCGAGCCGACCGCAGAGCAAGGCAGCGCCGCGTAGCGGCGGTGCGTTGCGAGGGGGGTTTCAGGGGGGGGTCGCGCAGCGGCGACCGCGGTGAGCGCAAGTGCCCCCCCTGACTTAATAAGCTAGGAAAACAACCAAACGGACGGACACGGAGACAGGACTCACCCCCGCGCCCGCACCCCCAGCCCCGGTCCCTCGGGTAACACGATCCGCCCCGCCACCACCGTGGCCCCCACGTACGGATCGGATTCCAGCAGCAGGTTCCCGTCGAGGTCGGCCGTGTCCACGAGCGGCGAGAGGTGTGCGGCGGCGGTGATCGCGACCGAGGACTCGATCATGCAGCCGAGCATGATCTTCAGGCCGTGGGCCCGCGCCACCGCGATCATGCGCAAGGCCTCCGCGATGCCGCCGCACTTCATGAGCTTGATGTTGATGCCGTCGAAGGCGCCGGCCAGGGCGGGGATGTCCGCCGCCCGGTGCACGCTCTCGTCCGCGTAGAGAGGCAGCGGGCTGTGGCGGCGCAGCTCGCGCGTTTCCGCGATCATGGCCGCGGGCAGCGGCTGCTCCACGAACTCGACGCCGAGGCGGGCGAGCCATTCCAGCCGCTCCAGGGCGCCCGCCGGCGTCCATCCCTCGTTGGCGTCCACGCGCAGGGTCCGATCGGTCGTGTCGCGCACCGCTTCCAGGACCGCGCGATCGTCGTCGGAGCCCATCTTCACCTTGAGGATCGGATAGTCCGCGGCCTGGCGCACCTTCTCCACCACGACGTCGGGCGTATCCATGCCGATCGTGAACGACGTCTGCGGCGTGTCGGAGGGATCCAGGCCCAGCAGCTCGAACAGGGGTGCCTGCAGGCGCTGCCCGGCCAAGTCGTGCAAGGCCATGTCCAACGCCGCCTCCGCCGAGGCCTGGCCGGCCACGGCCGCCCGGCGCGCCGCCACCGCGAACGCGCGCGCGTCTCCGAGGCGGGCCGCCATCTCGGCGACGGCCCGGGCGGCGGAGGCGCGATCCTCCCCGTACCTCAGGATGGGCGCGGCCTCGCCGATGCCGACGCGGCCCTCCGCTTCCGCCTCCACGAGGAGGTTGTAGCGGACGTCGGAGGCGCCGCGCGCGATGCGGAACACGTGGCGCAGGCGGAGGTCCAATGGGCGATGACGCAGGGTGGGATGCATTGGTAGAAATCAGGCGCGGTGCTCTTGCGAGCCCGGGCTCCTGAATCCCCCTTTCAAACCGTGCATACGGATTTCCCGTACACGGCTTACCGATGGTCTTCGCGTCGTGCATGCGCTGACAAGCGTGTGCGCTGGTATCCTCGCCGTCCATCGGGCGTCGGCCGACAGACCCCAAAACGGGTCAGCGAGGACCACGCGCGCGTGCCGCAGCTCGGCCGCGACGCAGAGCCTGTTGGTGAGTTTTCGTGCTTTGTATACGGACGGGTGGTTGGACCTTGCGGTCATGCCCTCGCACTTACCTCGTTCCCCAGACGTGACCAAAGCAGGGCTCCTTCCCTCGGGTGTCGTTCTGGTCGGCACCGTCATCGGTACTACGTGCCCCTCGGACTCCCTCTCCGCACGACGTCCCTTCACCTTCGGCTTATAGACGTCGCCTTCGCCCGACGTGGGCCGCAGAGTAGGGCCTCTCCTGTTCCCTACCAAACCTTCACCACGTGCCCCCTCCCCTACTCCGAGGGCGTCCTGCACGACTCCGGTTACGCACGTGCAGTCTCTTGCCTTCGCCGCGACATGATCGGCTCGGCCGCCCCACCTTTCGGTGCCTATCTCACGAAGCTGCAGAGGTTCAACTACCTTGGGCCCGCGGCTTTGCTTCCGCTCGGATGGGCATACACCCAACCTTCGGCTTTCGACGCTCCGCTTGGGCGGCTGGATTCCGCCAGACACCNNCTCCGCTTGGGCGGCTGGATTCCGCCAGACACCCGGAGCCTGCTACGCGGCGCACCGGCATGCTTACCGCGACGGGACTTGCACCCGCTGGTTTGGTACAGCATCACGGCCGAGTACCGGTCGTGTTCAGGACGCACCATTGCGGGGCGATTATACGGGCGCTGGATTGACCTGCCGCCGCGACTGACCGATGATGGCGGGCTCACGGGGAGAATGATGATCGAGCCGCAGGTACGAGCAAGGATACCGGTTTCGGCCTGCGCGGCCCTTCTCGCCCTGGCCGCGGCCGCGTCGGCGGACGCGCCCGGCCGGCAGGCCGTCGTCCTGAGCACGGTCGAGAACATGTATTCCGCGCCCAGCCCGGACAAGGACGTGGTCAGCCAGGCTGTCCTGGGCGAGGTGGTCGGCGTGCTGGAGACGCGCGACGGGTTCGCGCGCATCGAGACGCCGGACCGCTACACGGGCTGGGTCGCGGCGGGCGGCGTCTTCGAGTACCCGGACGCGAAGGCCCCCCGTTACGCCGCACGCGGCACGGTGGTGGAGGTGACCAGCCTCATGGCCAACCTCTATCGCGACGCGGACGTGACCACCGCGCGGCCCAAGGCGCAGGCGCCGCTCGGCGCGCGCCTGGAGGTCCTCGAGCCGGCCGAGGATCCGCAGAAGCGGTGGGTCACCGTGCGCTTGCCCAGCGGCGAGACCGCGTTCGTGCAGTCCGGCGACGTCCGCCTGGTGGATGCGGACGCGCCACGGGCGCGCGGCTCGGAAGGCGATCTCGTGGCCACCGCCCGGCGGTTCGCCGGGGTCCCCTATCTCTGGGGCGGGATGAGCGTGCAGGGCGTCGATTGCTCGGGCCTCACCAGCCGCGTCTACGCGGTCAACGGCGTCCTTCTCCTCCGCGACGCGGACATGCAGTTCGACGACCCGCGCGCGCGTCCCGTCGAGCGCGCCGACCTGCACCCGGGCGACCTCGTCTTCTTCGGCCAGAAGAAGATCACGCACGTCGGGATGTACGTGGGCGACGGACGCTTCATCAACGCCACCACCCACACCCGGCCCGACGTGCACGAGGAATCGCTGGACGACCCGTACTGGGTTGCCCTCTATCGCGGAGCGCGCCGGCCTCAGTGAGGGGTGCGCGGACTCCAGGACCTCGCCCGCGGCCGTGATCCAGGACCCCCTCCTCGTCTTCGCCTACCTGGCCGCGGTGGTGGCGCTGGTGTTCCAGGTCGCGCGGCGGCCCGCGCTCCGTCCCCTGTTCGATCGGCTGCCTGCCCTCGTCTGGACCTACTTCCTGCCCATGCTCTCGACCACGGCCGGCATCCTGCCCGCCGAGAGCCCGGTCTATCGCGCCATCGCGCGCTATCTGCTCCCGGCCAGCCTGTCCCTGCTCCTGCTCTCTTCCGAGCTCAAGGCCATCGCGCGCCTCGGTCGCACGGCGCTCGTCGTCATGACGGTCGGGATGGCCGGCATCATGCTGGGCGGGGTGGCCGGGTTCCTGGTGCTGCGCCCCTGGCTCCCCCCCGACGCCTGGAAGGCCGTGGGCGCCCTCGTCGCCACCTGGATCGGCGGCAGCGCGAACCTGGTGGCGGTGGCGAACGCGCTCGAGCTCTCCCCCGAGCTGCAGGGCGTCCTCATCATCGTCGACACCGTCGTCGCGTACACGTGGATGGGCGCCCTGATCTCGTTCGCGGCGCGGCAGGAGGCGTTCGATCGCTGGAACCAGGCCGATCGCGCCGCCGTGGAAGGCGTGGGCCAGCGGCTCGCGTCCGTGGGCGGCAAGCAGACGCGCCCCGCGACCGTCGCCGACATGACCCTGATGGTCGGCCTGGCCGTGGTGCTCACCGCGGCCTGCCTGAAGATCGGATCGCTGCTGCCGCCGGTCGGCCAGGTGCTCAACGCCTTCTCCTGGGCGATCATCCTCCTCACCACCGCCGCCCTGCTGCTCTCGCTCACGCCGCTGGCCCGCCTGGAGCAAGCCGGGGCCTCGACGCTCGGCTATGCCGGCTTCTACCTGCTGCTCGCCTCCGTGGGCGCGCAAGGGGACCTGCGGAAGGTCGTCAGCCATCCCCAGTTCATCCTGCTCGGGGTCATCGTGATCGCCGTACACGCGGCGCTGCTCTTCGCGGCCCTGCGCCTGCTGCGCGCGCCTCTCTTCTTCGCAGGGGCGGCCAGCCAGGCCTGCGTCGGCGGCTACTCGTCGGCGCCGCTCGTCGCCGCCATCTATCATCCGGCGATGGCGCCGGTCGGGCTCCTGCTCGCCGTCCTCGGGAACGTGGTGGGCACGTACCTCGGCCTCTTCGTGGCCCAGGTCCTCTCCGGTCTTAGCACGTGAACGTGCGGTCCAACGCGACATGAGGTTCGACAAGGTATGGAAGATCCAGTGACGTCTCGCTCTCCCGTGCGTGTGCTCGCCCGCGGGCGCGCCCTGGCCGCGATGGCGCTCGTCTTCGCGCTGCCCGCCGCCTCGTCCCGGGCCGGCGAGAAGGAGGACGTCCTCTGGGCGCACCTGCGCGCGCGCGTTCAGGACACGGAGAAGCGCCTCGACGGCGTGCTCGGCCTGTCCGTCAAGGACCTCAAGACGGGCGCGTCCTTCGAGCTGCGCCCGGACGACGTCTTCCCCCAGGCCTCGTCGATCAAGCTGGCCGTCCTCTACGAGCTGTACCGCCAGGCGGACGAGGGCAAGATCGACCTCGGCCAGGTGACCCGTCCTCCCCTGCCGCGCGTCAAGGGAGGCGGCGTGCTGCAGGAGCTGGGCGACAAGGTCAGCCTCACCTGGCGGGACCTGGCCGTGATGATGGTCGGATGGTCGGACAACGAAGCCACCAACGTCCTCATCGGCCGCCTGGGAATGCCGGCGGTCAACCACCGGCTGGAGGACGATCTCGACCTGGACCACACACGGTTGCGCCGCAAGATGATGGACCTCGAAGCCGCGCGCCGCGGCGAAGAGAACGCGGGCACGCCGTCCGAGATGCGCCGCCTGGTCGAGGCCATCTATGCGGGCAAGGGCCTGTCGCCGGCCGCCGCGCGCGACATCCGCGTCGTCCTGGCCACGCCGAAGGATTCGCCTTTCCGCGTGCCCCTCCCCGAAGGGCTCCGGGTGATGGACAAGCCGGGCTCGCTCGAGGGCGTGCGCTGCGTGACGGCGGTGGTGGATCTGCCCGAGCGCCCCTACGCGGTCAGCATCGAGACCACCTTCCTGCGCCGGCAGGAGGACGGCGAAGCCGCCATCCGCGAGATCTCGGCCGCGCTGTACGAAACGTTCGACCGGCTGTCACGCTCGAGCGAGCTGGGGCGCGTGATCAGCGAGCGCTAGCCCGCGGGGTCAGGGCCGCAGGTCGCCCTTCGCCAGCTCGATGCCGGTGAGGATGGGAGCGAACACGGCCATCACCCAGTCCCGCGGGGTGCCCGACAAGAGGTCGTCCAGCACGCTCATGTCACCTCCGTGCCCATCAGATCCTCGAAAGTCTCCCGCCGCCGGATGAGCCGCACCTGCCCGTCCTCGACCATGACCTCCGCCGGCCGCGGGCGCATGTTGTAGGTCGAGGCCATCACGAACCCGTAGGCTCCGGCGTCGCGGATGGCGAGCAGTTCCCCCGGCTCGACGCTCTCCAGCTCACGGTCACGCGCGAAGGCGTCCGCGGTCTCGCACACCGGGCCCACGACGTCCACCAGCCGCGACTCACGCCCGCGCGCCTGCACCGGCTCGATGCGATGGTGGGCCTTGTAAAGGGCCGGGCGCAGGAGGTCGTTCATGCCCGCGTCTACGATCACGAAGCGCTTGCCGTGGTTCTCCTTGACGTACAGGACGCGCGTGAGGAGCACGCCTGCCCGCGCGACCAGCGAGCGTCCCGGCTCGAGCAGGACGGTGAGCCCGAGCCCGCGCAGCAGAGGCACGACTTCCGCCGCGAACTCGGCCACTTCCGGCCCCGTGCCCTCCTCGTAGTTGATGCCGAGGCCGCCGCCGATGTCGATCGTCCGGAGCGGGTAGCCTTCTCCGAGCAACCGGCGGGTGAGCTCGACCAGCGCCGCCACCGCCTGCCGCGGCGGCTCCAGGGAGCGGATCTGGGATCCGATGTGGCACTGCACGCCCGCGACCTCGATGCCGGGCCGGGCGCGCGCGCGGGCCAGGATGCCCGGCGCGCCCGCGATGTCCACGCCGAACTTGTTGTCGCGCAGGCCGGTGGAGATGTACGGATGGGAGCGGGCGTCGATGTCGGGATTGACGCGCAGGGTGAGGGCGGCGCGCCGGCCCCGCGCGGCGGCCAGGGTGGAGAGGCGCGCAATCTCCTCTTCGCTCTCCGCGTTGAACTCGCCGATCCCCGCGTCCAGACCCGCGGCGATCTCCGCGTCGGTCTTGCCCACGCCGGAGAAGACGATGCGGTCGGGGGAGAATCCCGCGCGCAGCGCCGCGCGGAGCTCGAAACCGGAGACGATGTCCGCTCCCGCGCCGAGCGAAGCCATCAGGCGCAGGATCGCCCCGGTGCCGTTGGCCTTCACCGCGTAGCAGATGCGATGCGGCACGGGCGCGAACGCGGCTTCGTAGGCCCGGTAGGCCTCCACGATCGCGTCATGGCTGTAAACGTACAGCGGCGTCCCGTGGGCGGCGGCTGCGGAGTCGAGCGACACGCCGTCACAGGCGAGCGCGCTCCCCTCACGCGCGAAGCCGCTCATGCGCGCACCGGCTCGGGCACGGCCGCGGCGGGTGGCGGCGCGCCCGCGCCGCGCAGGGTCGCCGCGGCCAGGCCGCTCAGGCCGATCACGCCCACGAGGTTCGGGAAGATCTGCAGTCCGTTCATGAGGTCGCCCCAGGCCCAGATGAGCTCCACCTTCCCGATCGCCCCGAACACGATCAGGATGCAGTACAGCCATCGATAGGGCAGGACCACCCAGCGTCCGCAGACGTACTCGAGGAACTGCTCGCCGTAGTAGGCCCAGCCGATCAGGGTCGTGTAACCGAACAGGAACGCGCAGACGGCGACGATCCAGCCTCCCCTGGGAATGGTCGTCTGGAAAGCCTGCGCCACGACGGCCGTGCTCGTCAGCCCCGATCGCCATACCCCCGTGACCAGGATGGTGAGGGCGCTGATGCTCGACGTCACGAAGGAGACGATGAAGACCTCCATGACCGCGTTCAGCCCTTGCTGCAGCGGCTCGCGGCTGCGCGCGGTGGCGTAGGCGACGGCGGCCGTGCCGTATCCGGCCTCGTTCGCGTAGACACCGCGGGCGACACCGTAGCGCATCGCGACCATGATGCCGACACCGGCGGTGCCGCCGACCAGGGCACCGGCGGAGAAGGCCTCGCGCAGGATCAGGGCCAGGACGGACGGGAGCTGGCCGGCGTGGGTGACAATCACGATGAGCCCGCCGATCAGGTAGAGGCCCACCTTCAAGGGCGCGAGCTTCTCCGCCGCGCGCCCGATCGACTTGATGCCGCCGATGATGACGAGCCAGGCGAGCACGGCCACGATGACACCGGAGACGAGAGTGGGAATGCCGAACTGGCTCTTCCACACCACCGCGATGGAGTTCGGCTGGGTGAAAGGCGTCGTGGTCAGGGCCGCGATCCCGGCAATCAGGGCATAGAGCCAGCCCAGCCGGGGCATCTTCATCCCGTCACGCAGGTAGTGCATCGGGCCCGCGGACAGGCCCGCGCCCCCCACCACCCGGAACTCGAGGCCGAGCACGGCTTCCGTGAACTTGATCGCGGTGGCGAAGAAGCCGTAGGCCCAGATCCAGAAGACGGCGCCGGGGCCGCCCGTGACCACCGCCGTGGCCACTCCCGCGATGTTGCCGGTCCCGATGGTCGCGCCGAGCGCGGTCATGAAGGACTGGAACGGGCTGAGCGGGCCACTGGTGCTGCTGTCTGCCACCGGGGCCATGGCGCGGAGGGCGTCGCCGAAGCGCACGATCTGCACAAATCGCAGTCGGAAGGTGAGGAAGATGCCGGTCCCGAACAGCAGGGCCATCGTCCACGGGCCGAACACCGCGTCGCTCGCCCAGAAGATCGCGCGGCGGAGGGTCTCAGGGAACATGAATCCAGGATCTTACCTCGCCAAAAAAAGGGCGGGCGCCCTTGCGGACGCCCGCCCGGTACGTCTAGAACGACGCGAGCCTAGAACTCGAAGCGCGCGCCGAGCTGGAAGATGCGCTGCTCGCCCTGGCGGAAGTCGCCCGCGAAGCGCGTGGGCTGGCCAAAGCGCGCGTTGTTCATCTGGGCGATGTACGTGGTCGGGTTGATGGCGTTGGTCAGGTTGAAGCCTTCCCCGATCAGCTCGAACTGGGTGTGGCCCCCGAAGCGGAACTTCTTGGAAACCCGGACGTCGAGCTGCTTGAAGTTCGCGCCGCGGCCGGAGTTGAGCGTCCGGGCCGTGGATGGCAGGTCCCAGATGAGCCCGTCCTTGTTGTCGTCCGTGCCCGTGATGACATTGAACGCCTGCGCGGACTTGTACCGGAAGATGGGGGCGATGGTGAGTCCCCAGCCCGGGCTCCAGACGGCGTTGGCGTTCACGCGGTGCCGCGAGTCGGTGCGCGTCGGATTCTCCTGGCCGTCGGCGAAGGGATCGAACATGTTGAGCACGTCGTACTCACCGAACTCGTCCACCGCGCGCAGGCTGGCGGACGAGGTGGCCTTGGACAGCGTGTAGGTGGCCCAGAACTGCAGCTTGCCGTCCCAGCGCTTCTTGAAGGTGACGTTCACGCCCTTGTAGTGGCTCACGCCCTTCGAGATGTCGATGCGGAAATTGGCGTTGCCGGCGGTGGGCACAATGATCCCCGAGAAGCGGCGCGGGCCGCCGTTGATGCGGAGGTTCAGGCGCGGCCGCGTGCCGAGGTCGTTGCCGGCCGCATAGACGCCGTCCACCTCGATGGCGTAATTCCGTCCCAGCGTCTTCGAGAAGCCGAGGTTCGCCTGGTCGGTGTAGGGCTGCTTGATGCGCGGGGAAGCGGCGTGTGTCGGCAGCGGTACGGTCAGGTTCGTGAGCTGGTTGGGAGGCAGCGGCTGGCCGACGTGGAACAGCGTCCCGTCCGCGTTGCGCACGCCGGAGCTGTTGGTGTTGGAGTAGATCTGGCCGAAGGCCGACTGCGCCCCCGTCACCGCGAACAGGATGTTGGCGTTGGTATAGGCGTAGTCGTAATAACGCCCCAGGCCGCCGCGGAGGACGAGTGTGCTGTCCGCCTTGGCGTCATAGGTGAACCCAACGCGCGGCGCGATGTTGTTCTTGTCCTCCTGCGGCGTCTTGCCGAAGTCCTCGAAGCCGGGGCAGGGACAGGGCAGGCCCGACGACGCGAAGACCCCGCGGTTGGCCGCGGCCGTGATCTGCTGGTAGAGCGGGTTGTTCGACTGGTCGAAGGCGAAGCCGGTCACGAAGTCGTAGCGGACGCCGATGTCGAGGGTCAGCTTGTCCGAGGCCCGCCATCCGTCCTGCAGGTAGAACGCGTACTGCTTGTTCGGGATCTTGCCCACGCTCCCGCCGCCAGAGCCTCCGATCGACCCGTTGAAGCTGATGCTCGAGATCGCGGAGTCCCGGCTGTCCGCCAGGTGCGTGAACTGCGGCTGCTGGCCCGTCGAGAAGGTGATGTCCAGCACGGGCTCGTTGATGAAGCTCGCCCCCACCTTGAACTCGTGCCGGCCCTTGGTGAAGGTGAAGTCGTCGCGGAACTGGTACTTGTGCTGCTCGGTGGTCTGCGGGGTGTTCACAGACTGGCCGACGGCGACGCCGCCGGGGAAGGTCTCGGTGGGCAGGGTCGAGTTCTCAGAGATGTGGTTCAGGAAGTACGAGAACTGGAAGGTGAACTCGTTGAGCTTTCCACCTCCGAGGACGGAGTTCAGGTTCGCATTTACCGAGTGGAACGTGTTCTTGCTCACGCCCCAGCTCTCGGGGGGTGAGGACGGGCTGGCCCCGTAGGGCTGGCTGTTGTTGTTGAAGCCGTAGCGGACGGACAGGTAGTGATCGGGGCTGAGCTGGTGCGTCAGCTTCCCGACCGCCATGTTTTCGCGGTAGGGGAGCGGGAAGACTCCATCCTTGGCCGGGAAGAGTCCCTGAGTGTTCACGGCCTGCGTCGTGTCCTGCTGGATGCGCTCGAAGGACAGGAAGAAATGGGTCTTGTCCTTGATGATCGGGCCGCCCAGGCTGGCCCCGTACTGGTGCTTGCGGTAGTCGCCCTTGGGCAGGTTCCCGATCTCCTCCGTATGACTCTTGCCGTTGAGGCTCTTGTCCCGGAACAGCTCGAAAGCCGAGCCGCGGAACTCGTTGGTCCCGCCCTTGGTCACCACCTTGATCGTGCCGCCGTTGGCGCGACCGGTGTCGGCGCGGAAGCGCTGGGTCTCGAAGTTGAACTCGCCGATCGAATCGAGCGGGAAGTTCTGCACCAGCCCGCCGACGGTGTCGTCGTTGTTGTCGCCGCCGTCGATGAGGTAGTTGATGTTGCGACCGCCGCCGCCCGATACCTGCGGAGCGAATTGCGTGGACTTGGTGGGGTCGGTGTGGAAGCCGAGGCTGACACCCGGCACGAGCGCCGCCAGGTTGGCGAACTGCCGTCCGTTGAGGGGCAGGTTCTCGATCTGGACCGCGGTGACGATCTCGCCCACGCCGGAGTCCTTCACGTCCACGAGCGGCGCTTCGGCGACGACCGTGACTTCCTCGGTCTTCTGCGCCACCGTCATCTTGAACTCGACGCTGGTGGTTGCGGAGACGTTGACGGCCACGCCCTTGGCCGCCTGCGCCGAGAACCCGGTCAGGCTCGACTTGACCTCGTAACGGCCAACGGGCAGCCCGTTGATGGTGTAGACGCCCGATGCGTCGGACTGCGCGGACCTCTGGAAGCCCGTGTCCTGGTTCGTGGCCGTGACCGACACACCTGGGAGCGAAAGCCCCTGTTCGTCCGTCACCTTCCCCGTCAGCGTGCCGTTGGTGCCCTGGGCAAAGCCCGGGGCGGTCGCGAACGCGACGACGAGGAGGGCGACGCCCAGCCTCGCAAATCGTCTGATCAAGCGTCCTCCTTATGACTTCTCTTGATGGGGCTGCTGGCCCCGCTTCCTTCCCCGGTCCTCACGCCGACGTAAATCGGCCCGCCGACGATACCGGAGAATTGCTGGGGTGGCTGAGGATGCAATCGAAGAGCCACCTCTGGATCGCTCCAACCCACTGAAAATACTGGGTTGATCACCGCGCTAGGCACTCGCTGACTCCAATTATCTGGATCAAGAATTCAATTGGCCGACCTCGGCCCTCGGCGGCCTGACAAAAACGGATCAGGGTCCGCCGAGATCGCGCAGGAACGCGGCCGCCTTGCCGGCCGTCTCCGGGTCGGGGCGGTTCTGCAAGAGCGCGTGCAACGTCGCCCGCGCCGCGGCCGGATCTCCGCGGCGCACCTGCGCCACCGCCAGGTTGAGGCGCGCCTCGTGGTACCGCGGGTCGATGGCAAGCGCCTGCTCGAAGAGCGCGGCCGCGCGGTCGAGGTCGCCGGCGTCGATGGACAGCACGCCGAGCCCGTTGCGCGGCCCCGGATCGCGCGGGGCGAGGCGTGCCGCCGTCTCGTAGGCCGCGGCCGCTTCCCCGCGGCGTCCCACCGCGCGCAGCGCGTTCGCGCGGTTCGTCCACGCGTCCGCGTTGTTCGCGTCGAGCGAGGTGGCGCGCGTGAACTCCTCGAGTGCCTCCGCCGTCCGGCCGCCGCGGGCCAGCAGCGACCCGAGGTGGTTGTGCGGCTCGGGCAGCGACGGATCGAGGGCGATCGCGCGGCGCTCGGAGCGCGCGCGGCGCTCGGAGCGCATGGCCTCCTCGGCGCCGCCGGCTGCGTCGAGGGCAATCGCGCGCTCGTGCCAGGCCACCGGATCCGACGGCGCGATCGTCTCCAGCGGTCCCAGCGCCTCCGCGGCCTCGGCGGCGCGGCCCTCGGCGCGAAGCGCGGTGGCCAGGGCCTGGCGGAAGGCGGGATTGCCGGGCTCGCGGCGGAGGAGTCCGCGCAGGGCCTGCGCGGCGGCGGCGTGCTCGCCGCGCGCATCGGACCAGATCGCCTCCTCGAAGAGCCGCCACGAGCCGAGCGCGTCCTTGGGGTCGAGACGCGGACCGCTTGCCGTCGTGGCCGCCAAAGCCGCGACGTAGCCGAGGGCGCGCAGCCTTTCCGCGATCTCGGGATCGTTCGCGGTGGAGACGGCGGCGCGCTCGGTGGCGCGCAGCGCGTCCAGGCCACGTCTCAATCGATCCGCGTCCGCCGCGCGGGTCGTGACCAGGTTCTGCGTCTCGCCCGGATCGGCGCCGAGGTCGTAGAGCTCCGGACGAGGCGCGTCGATGTACTTCAGCGCGCCCAGCCGCAGCGCACGCAGGCCGGCCCAGCCCAGCGTCTCGGGGTAGAGCGTTTCCGCGTAGGCCTCCGTCCCCCGCGCCGGGCCGAGCAGGTCGCCGCCGTCGAGGCCGCCGGGAGCAGAGACCGCGATACGGGCGAGGATCGTGGGCAGGACGTCCACCGTCCGCGCGAGGCCCGTCCAGTGCGCGGCCGGGACTCCGGCCCCGGCGATGATCAGGGGCACGCGCAGCGTGGACTGGTAGACGAAGAACCCGTGCGTCAGCTCGCCGTGATCGCCGAGGGCCTCGCCGTGGTCCCCCGTCGCGACCACGACCAGGCGGCCGCGGGCGCGGGCCTCCGCGGCGGCGACGACGCGGCCCAGACAGGCGTCGGCCGCGGCAACCTCGCCGTCGTAGGGGCGCCCGGCCTGCTGCTCGCGGTAGGGCGAGGGCGGATCGTAGGGCGCGTGCGGCTCGTAGAAATGCACCCAGGCGAAGAAGGGGCCTTGCTGCCGGGTGATCCATTCCTCGGCGGCGGCGGCGACGACCGTGCAGGGGCGCTCGGACTCCAGCACGCTGGCGCCGGTGGTGCGGCGCTCGATGCGGTCGTCGTAGAGATCGAATCCACGCCCGAGACCGAAGCGCCGATCGAGGACGTAGGCGGCGACGAAGGCGGCGGTCGCATACCCGCGGCCCTGGAGCAGCGTGGCCAGGGTCGGACGGTCCGCGGGAAAGATCGAGCGGCCGTTCGCGTGAAGGCCGTGATGCGGCGGCTCCAGGCCGCTCAGCAGCGACGCGTGCGACGGCAGGGTCAGGGGCACGGAGGCGAGGGCCTCGTCGAACACCGTCCCCCGCGCGGCCAGCGCGTCCAGTTGGGGCGTGGCCCCCGTCTTCGCGCCGTAGGCCCCGACGTGATCCGCGCGCACGGTGTCGATCGTGACGAGCAGGACGCTCGTGCCTTCGACCGCGGGCGGCCGGCCGGCGAAGAAGACGACGGCGGCGACCAGCGCGATCGCGGCCAGGGCGCACAACAGGACGAGGATCGGCCGGCGCCGGCTCACGGCAGCGCCTGCAGGCGTTCCTGCGCCCGCTCCCGCGTGACGGGGTCGTCGAGCGCGGCCGTGTACTCACGGCGGGCCGTTTCGACATCACCCTTGACGCGGGCCACCTCACCCAGGTTGTAGTGGACCTGACCGCTGGCGGGGTCGACGGCGAGGGCGGCGAGGAGGACCTGACGCGCCTCGTCGAGCCGTCCGCGCTCCGCGTGCGCGGAGGCCAGGCCGACGAAGGCGTCCGCCGTGCGCGGCTGGCCGGCGATGACCTTCCGGTAGTACGGCACCGCCTCCTCCGCGCGCCCCGCGCGCAGCAGCGCGTCGGCGAGCCGGAGGTTCACGAGCGGATTGGCCGGGTCGCGCATCGCGATGGGCCGGTACGCCGCCGCCGCCGCCGCGTGATCGCGGAACGGGCCCGCGGCGCGCGCGATGAGCAGCGCCACGTCCACCATGTCCTTGGGGTCGGCGCCGGAACCCTTCGCCTGCGGTCCCTGAACGTAGCCGAGGGCGCGCAGGCGCTCCGCCGCCTCCGGATCGCCGGCGCGGCGGCTCTCGGCGTCACCGAACGTGCCCATCGCACGGTCGAGGTCCTCCCTCATCCGCGCCACCACGTCGGGATGCGCGGCGGCCACGTCTCGCGATTCGGTCGGGTCGCGGACGAGGTCGTACAGTTCCGGGCGCGGGGCGCGGATGTACTTATATGGCCCGTCGCGCCAGGCGCGCAGGTCGCTCCATCCGAAATCCAGCCGCGGGGCCAGCGTCTCCGCATAAAGGGGCTCCGCGGGCGCGCCCTCGACCAGCCGGCGCAGCGAGCGGCCGGGCAGGGCCGGTCCGCCCGGCCCGACCGCCTCGACGATGGTGGCCGCGATGTCCGCGAGGCCCGCCGCCGTCGCCACCCGCTTTCCCGCGGGCCAGCCCGGACCGTTCACGAGGAGCGGGACGCGCAGCGTGGTGTCGTAGACGAAGAGGCTGTGGCTCTCCTCGCCATGCTCGCCGAAGGCCTCGCCGTGGTCCGCGGCGAGGACGACGAGGGAGGGCCCCGGACGCGCGTTCCAGGCCGTCATCAGCGTGGCCAGGGCGGCGTCCGCGGCCGCCACTTCGCCGCGATAGGGATCGGATCCGCGGAAGGCTGGCGGCGGATCGTAGGGCGCGTGCGGATCGAAGAGGTGGACCCACACGAACACGCGCCCGGGGTGTACGCCGAGCCAGGTCCGCGCCGACTGGACCACCGCTTCGCCGCGGCGCTCCGCGAACTCGTAGCTCACGCCGGGCGACTTCCCCATCGCGTCGTCGTACTCCTCGAACCCGCGCGCGAGCCCGAACCGCCGGACCAGCGGGAAGCCGCCGATGAAGGCGGCGGTGGCCAGGCCGCGGGCGCGCAATGCTTCCGCGAGCGTCGGCGTCCCCGGACCGAGCGCGAAGGCGCCGTTGCCCCGCACCCCGTGAGCGGGCGGGGCGAGGCCGGTCATGATCGAGGTGTGCGCGGGCAGCGTGAGGGGCGCGGGCGTGTATGCGTGCTCGAAGAGCACCCCGCTCGACGCGAGCGCGTCCATCGCGGGCGTGCGCGCCGCCTCATCGCCGTAGCTGCCGAGGCGATCCGCGCGTAGCGTGTCGACGGTCACCAGCAGGACGGACGAAGGACGCGGGGGGTTCGAAGGGGCCGGGCCGCGCGCGCACCCGAAGGCGGCCAGGAGTCCCAGAAGGAGGGCGGACCGCACGGGACCGCTATCGTAGCATCGCGGCGCCCGATGGCTGCGTTCGATAGCGGCGTGGTTGACAGGGGGTCCGGGGGGGACGAGGAGCGGCTTGCGTGACGGCGCCCCGCAGTCCCCCCCGGCACTCCGGCGGCCCCGCGCAGCGGGGCGGCCGGAGTGGTTAATATGACGGCTTCGGTGCGGCGCGAACTGGGTGGGCGGAAGGGGCAACCGAAGGACGCGCGACCCGTCGCCGGATCGCGCCGGCGGGTGGCGACGATCGCCGCCGTGGTGGGACTGGCCGCCGTCGTCGCCGCTCTGGTCGGCTGGTCGCGCCTCCCCGGACCCGTGCGCCGGGAGCCGGGCCTCGACGTCCTCCTCATCACCATCGACACGCTCCGGGCGGACGCCCTCGGCTGCTACGGGAACAAGACGGTCGAGACACCCTGGATCGACCGCCTGGCCGCCGGGGGTGTGCGGTTCGAGCAGGCCCATGCCCAGAACGTGGTGACGCTGCCTTCGCACGCCAACATCCTCTCCGGCCGGTACCCGCTCGACCACGGCGTCCGCGACAACTCCGGCTTCCGCTTCCCCGATGGCGTCGACACGCTGGCCACCCTCCTCGAGCGGGCCGGCTACGTGACGGGTGCCTTCGTGAGCGCGTTCCCGCTCGACTCGAGGTTCGGCCTCGACCGGGGCTTCGACGTCTACGACGATCGCCTGGGGGATCCCGAGGCGCGCACCGCGTTCCTCATGCCGGAACGGTCGGGGGCGCGTACGGTGCAGGAGGCGCAGAAGTGGCGGGCGGCCCAGGGAGCGGCGCGGACCTTGACTTGGATCCATCTCTACGAGCCGCACTTCCCGTACGTCCCGCCGGAGCCCTTCGCGTCCCGCTATGCGCAGTCTCCCTATCACGGGGAGGTGGCGTACGCGGACAGCCTGCTCGGCCCCGTCCTCGAGCCGCTCCTGCGCGCCGGAAAGGAGGGCCACACGCTCGTGGTGCTCACCGGCGATCACGGTGAAGGCCTGGGTGAGCATGGAGAGAAGACGCACGGCATCTTCGCCTACGACACCACGCTGCGCGTCCCGCTGATCCTCTTCGCCCCCCGCCTCTTCGGCCCGCGCGTGACCGTGGAGAGGGTCCGCCACATCGACATCCTCCCCACCGTGCTCGATGCCCTCGGGCTCGAGGTGCCGCCAGGCGCGTCCGGGCGCAGCCTCCTCGCGCTGGCCGCCGGACGCGGCGCCGCCCCGGCGCCGAGCTATTTCGAGGCCCTCTCCTCGTCGGTGAACCGCGGGTGGGCGCCGCTGACCGGCCTGGCCCAGGACCGCTTCAAGTTCATCGACCTGCCCATCCCGGAGCTGTACGACCTGGAGGCCGATCCGCACGAGACGAAGAACCTGGCCGCCGCGGAGCCGGTCGAGCTGGAAGCGATCCGCGGCCAGCTTGCGCGGGTGCGCACCGCCGACCGCGGGATCGCGCGGGGCGCGGAAAGCGCGGAGACCCGCGAGCGGCTGCGCAGCCTCGGCTACGCGAGCGCGACCGCGCCCGGCAAGGCGCGCTACACGCAAGACGACGATCCCAAGCGGCTGATCGGGCTCGACACCGCCATCCAGGACGTCGTGACCCTGTACCAGGCCGGCCACCTCGAAGCCGGGCTTGCACGCATCAAGGAAGTGCTCGCGCAACGGCCCGACATGCCGCTCGCCTTGGAGCACCTCGGGTTCCTGCAGAGGGAGATCGGTGATCTCGACGGCGCCGTCAAGACGTTGCAGCGCTCGATCGCGCTCAATCCCGAGGACACCGACACCGTCGCCCTCCTCGGCGCCTACCTGAACGAGTCCGGCCGCGCGCGCGAGGCGGCCGCCGTCCTCGCCGTGTACGCGGACCGGAAGGATCCCGACCTCGACGTCCTGATGGCGCGGGGCGCGGCGCTCGCGCAGATCGGCCGCACGCAGGAGGCCATCGACACGTTCAACCGTGCGCTCGCCATCGATCCCTCGAACGCGGCGGCCAAGGCCAACCTCGGTACCGTCTCCCTCGCCATCAACGACTACCCCCGCGCGCGGGCGATCCTGGAGGAGGCGCTGGCCCTCGATCCCGACGTCTCGCGCGCGCACAACGCGCTCGGCGTGATCGCGGCGGAGACGGGCCAGCCGGAGGAAGCGATCGCGCACTGGAAGCGGGCGGTGGAGCTGAACCCCCGGGAGTGGGACACCCTCTTCAACCTCGGGAAGCTGTTGCGGCGCCAGGGGCGAGAGGCCGAAGCGCGGCCCTACATCGAGCGCTTCGTGCAGACCGCGCCCCCCGCCCAGTACGGCGCCGACATCCGCCAGCTCCGCGCGTCCCTCGCTCGCTGAGCCGCGTGCCCGTTCGGGCCTCCGGCCGATGCGGGCTACCGGATTCGGGATGCAACCAATTGGATCGTAACGGACGATCCGGCCCCGCCGAAAGACGGAAACAAAGGACTTGCGCGGTGAGGGATCCGGGCCTGACCCTTGCTAACAGTCGAGGTTCTACTCAGAATACCGGACATCTTTTCCGTCGATCCCAGGGTTTCCCGGTTACGCCCGCCTCGCGCGGGCAGGAAGGGGCAATTCATGAAACGACCCATTGGGCTCGTGCTCGCCCTGCTGTTGGGTGCCGTCCCCATGCTGTGGGCACAGGCCTCGACCGGCAACATCTATGGCTCCGTCGCCGATGCGTCGGGTGCCGTGCTTCCGGGCGCCCTCATCACGCTCTCCGGCGCGAACACGGGCGGCCGCACGACGACGTCCGGCACTCAGGGCGACTTCCGCTTCCTGAACCTCGACCCCGGCACCTACAAGCTCGCCGTGAGCATGAAGGGCTTCGGGACCGTCAACCGGGAAGTCGTCGTGACCACCGGCCAGAGCGTGAACCTCTCGTTCGCCATGAAGGTGGCCGGCCAGTCCGAGGAAGTGACGGTCACCGCCGAGACTCCGGTCGTCGACACCAAACGCGTCGGCACCGCCACCACCCTGACCAAGGAGGAGCTCGCGCAGGTCCCGCAGTCCCGCGACCCCTGGGCTGTGCTCAAGACGGTTCCCGGCGTCATCGTCGACCGCGTCAACGTCGCGGGCAACGAGAGCGGCCAGCAGTCGGGCTTCGCGGGCAAGGGCGCGCTGGCCAGCGACACCCAGTGGAATCTGGACGGCGTCGTCATCACCGACGTCAACTCGAACGGCGCGTCGTCCTCGTACTTCGACTTCGACGCCTTCGAGGAGATCAACGTCACCACCGGCGGCGGCGACCTCAAGGTGGCAACGGGCGGCCTCGGGATCAACTTCGTGACCAAGCGCGGCACGAACCTGTTCCACGGCTCCGTGCGCGGCTTCCTGGCCAGCCACAAGCTCCAGTCCGACAACCTGCCGGATGAGCTCAAGGGCGTGCAGGACCTGGCGAACCACACGGATCAGATCTTCGACTGGGGTGGCGAGCTGAGCGGTCCCATCCTGAAGGACAAGCTCTGGTTCTGGGGGTCGTACGGCAAGAACGACATCCGGATCGTGCGCTTCACCCAGACGAAGGACAAGACGCTCCTCAAGAACTGGAACGCCAAGCTGAACTGGCAGGCCAGCGGCAACGACATGATCTCGCTCTTCTGGTTCAACGGGGCCAAGGTCAAGATCGGGCGCGATCCCGGCGTCGTCACCAACGAGCCCGACAGCTTCCTCTGGAACCAGGGCAACTTCTATCCGGAAGAGGGCTGCGGAGTGCCCTGTGGCCTGCACGGGCTCTGGAAGTCGGAGTGGAACCACACCTTCGGCCCGAATTTCAACCTGAACGCGAAGTACGCGTACTACGGTTGGGGATACGGTTTCGCCCCCGGAGCCCAAGGCACGGATGGGGGGCTGAACGGCGGCTGGGACTACGACCTCAACCAGGCCTTCGGAGCCTACCTCGGCTTCACCGCGCGCAAGCCCTGGCACGTCGTGAACGTGGACGGCAACTACTTCAAGCACGCCATGGGCGGCCAGCACGAGTTCAAGTTCGGGTTCGCCTACCGCAAGGATCCCGCCCGGACCACCACGACCTACGCTGGCAATCAGGTCCCCGCCATCAACAACGGCGGCGGCGACACGGTGGCCCAGATCACGCGGCAGCGCAACGTGCGCTTCACGGAGAAGATCGCCAGCGGGTACGTCGGCGACACGTTCAGCAAGGGACGCCTGACCCTGAGCGCCGGTGTCCGCTACGACTGGCAGCACGCCTTCAACGAGGCCAGCACCGCCACCGCCAATCCCACGTTCCCGGAGCTTCTGCCGCAGCTCGTGTACGACGGCAGCGGCCCGACGATCACCTGGAAGGACTTCTCTCCCCGCGTGAGCGTCAACGTCGGACTCGACGAGGCGAAGAAGACGGTCCTCCGCGCCTCGTACGCGCGGTACGCCGGCCAGCTCTTCCCGAACGACGTCACCGTCGCGAACCCCGTCGGCGGCTACTCGACCTTCCTGGCCTACCGCTGGAACGACAAGAACGGCGACCACTTCGCGTCGAAGGACGAGATCCTGCTCAACGAGGGCGTCCTCTACTACAACAACGTGGATCCCGCCCACCCGACCGCGCTCGTCTCTCCCAACCGCATCGATCCCAACTACCACGCGAGCAAGGACAACGAGGTCATCATCGGGATCGATCGCGAGCTCGGTGGCAACATGGCCGCGGGCCTGGCCTACACCTGGCGCAAGGTCAACGACGTCTCGAGCTACTTCCCGCGCATCGGCATGACGTCCGCCGACTACACGGCGAACGCCCCCGTGACCCAGAACGGCTTCACGGCGCGCACGTTCTCGCCCAGCCCGGCGAAGATCAGCGCGACGAACAGCGGCCAGATCCTGACCAACCGGCCCGACTACAGCACGGGATACAACGGGCTGGAGCTGACACTCGTCAAGCGGATGTCGAACAAGTGGTTCGCGCGCGGGGCGTTCTCGCTCATGGACTGGCACGAGAACATCGGGCCGGGCGCCATCCAGAGCCCGACCCGTTCGGATACCACGGGAGGGCAGGCGGGTTCTGCGCAGAGCCGCAACTCGGGCCCGGGAGTGGACGGAGGCCAGATCGCGCCGCGCTCGGGCGGCTCGGGCAAGGGCGACATCTTCTACAACGCAAGGTGGCAGGCCGTCGTGAATGCCCTCTACCAGCTCCCCGGCAACTTCGAGGTCGGCACCAGCCTCTTTGCCCGGCAGGGTTACGTCTTCCCGGTCGTCCTGCGCTTGAACGCGGGCGCGGATGGCGCCATCCGAACTCTGGCCGAGCCCACGATCGACGCCCAACGCTACAAGAACGTCTTCGATGCCGATTTCCGGCTCGCGAACAACATCAAGCTGGGAGGCCGCGCCACATTGGGAATCACGGCCGACCTCTTCAACGCGTTCAACAGTGGGACCATCCTCGGGCGCTTCCGCCAGGCAAACTCCAGCGCGTTCCGCTCGCCCACGGACGTGTTGTCTCCGCGGATCCTGCGTATCGGCGTTCGCTTCGGCTTCTAAACCCTCGCTTCCGCTCGTTCGCGTCGTTCTCGGCGGCCCCGGGGTCACTCACCCCGGGGCCGTTCGTTTTTCCCGCCCTCCGCGCGCGACCCTCTAGAATGCCGGCGTGGCGCGCGCGAAGAAGCGGAGCCCGGCCGTTCCGCCCGCCGCGCCCCGGCGGCGGGCGGCCGTCGCGCTCACCATCGTCGCCCTCGGCCTCGCCGGACTCGCCCTCGGATGGTGGACGCGGCCTCGCCCTTCGCGTCCCAACCTCCTCCTCGTCACCATCGACACCCTCCGTGCCGATCACGTCGGGGTTTACGGAGGGGGCGACGTCCAGACTCCGACCCTCGACGCCCTGGCCGGGCGCGGCGTCCGCTTCGAGCACGCGGAGACGCCGGTGCCGATCACCGGCCCCTCCCATGCCAGCATCCTCACCGGCCTCTATCCGCCCGGGCACGGCGTCCGCGACAACATCGTCTTCTCCCTGGACGGGCGTCACCGCACGCTGGCCACGCGGCTCAAGGCCGCGGGCTACCGCACCGCGGCCTTCGTGGGCGCGTACCCGGTGGCGGCGGCGTTCGGGTTCAAGCAGGGGTTCGACTCCTTCAGCGAGAACTTCAAGGAGAGCGCCGTCCCCGGCGCGGGGGCGCAGCGCCCCGCGAACGAAGTGGCGGACGACACGCTCGGCTGGCTGGCCCGGCCGGGTGAGGGGCCGTTCTTCGTCTGGATGCACCTCTACGATCCCCACGCCCCCTACGATCCCCCCGAGCCCTATCGCACGGCCTTCGCCGGCCGCCCCTACGACGGCGAGATCGCGTTCGCGGACGCGCAGCTCGGGCGGGTGCTCGGCTGGCTGCGCGCGTCGGGCCACGAGGACGACACCGTCGTGGCCGTCCTCTCCGACCACGGCGAGTCGCTGGGCGAGCACGGCGAGGTCACCCACGCCGTGCTCCTCTACGAGGCCACGTTGCGCGTGCCGCTGCTGCTCGCGGGCCCGGGTGTGCCGCGCGAGAAGACTGTGGCCGCGCGCGTGGCCACCGTCGACCTCGCGCCGACCCTCCTGCGGCTCCTGGACGTGGCGCCGGGACCGGAGATGACCGGCCGCGATCTCCGTCCCGCGCTGAGCGGCGAGCGTCTTCCCCCCGAGCCGCTGTACGCGGAGAGCCTGTTCGGCCGCCTCAACTGCCGCTGGTCGTCGCTGCGAGCCTGGACGTCGGACGACTGGAAGCTCGTGCAGGGCAGCCGGACCGAGCTGTTCCACCTGACCGAGGATCCGGGCGAGACGCGCAACCGGGCGGAGGAGGAGGGCCCGCGCGTGGAGCGTATGCGCGCCGCCCTGCGCAGCGCGGTGGCCCGGATGGCGCCGGCCGGGGACCAGGCCCGGACCGCCGCCATCACCCCCGAGCAGGAAGCGATCCTCAAGAGCCTCGGCTACGTCGGCGGCTCCGGCGGCGCCGGCGACCTCGACGAGCCCGGGCTGCCCGATCCGCGCGATCGCGTTCATCTCTTCGAGCGCATGCAGGTCATCCTGCGGGCCCAGAACATCCCGCTCGCGCGCGCGGCCGCGGAAGCGGCGGCCATCGCGCAAGAGGACCCGGGAAACCCGTTTGCATTCACGACCGTCGCCTCCCTCGCCTACCGCGCCGGCCGGCTGGCCGAGGCCGCGCGCGCCTTCCATCGCGCGCTCAAGCTGGATCCCGAGCGTCCGGACGTGCGCCAGAACTACGGCAAGCTGCTGCGCGACATGGACCGGCTGGAGGACTCGGAGAAGGAGCTGCGGCTCGCCCTCGCCCAGACGGACGCCGAGGACGCGCGCGCGCGATCGAGCCTGGCCGAGACCCTGATCCGGCTCGGCCAGACGGAGGAAGCGGGCCGGCTCGTCGCGGACGCGCTGCGCATCGAGCCCGGCGACCCCGAGGCGCTGGCCGCGCAGGGACGGCTCTTCGCGGCCCAGGGCAAGCTCGAGGACGCCGCCCGGAGCCTGGGCACGGCCGCGTCCAGCGGCGACGTCGATGCGCGCATCGAGCTGGCGCGGGTCTGGCTGCGGAGCGGGGACCGTGCCCGCGCGCGCGAAGAGGCGGGGGCGGTCGTCGCCGCCAATCCCGGCCACCCCTGGGCCCTGGCCGTGCTGGGCCAGGTCCTCATCCTCGACGGCCAACGCGAGGAGGGCCTGGCCCTGCTCCATCGCGCGGAGGCGGCGCGGCCGCGACGCCCCGAGGCCTGGCTCAGCCTCGCGGAGGGATTCGATGCGGCGAATAACCGCGCGGCGGCGGCGCGGTGCCGTCTGGCCGCGCGCGCGCTCCGCGAGGACTAGGGCCGGCTGCGGAAAACCTGGTGGTCATTCGGTGCGCGCCACCTCAAGTAGTCCTTGAACCAACTCGTTCTGGAACGAGCACCCCACCGCCCCCTTGGCGCATCTAGCAACGACGAAACGCGGTCACATTGGTGTGCCCGTGGGTCGGGGTCTTGAGGGATCGGTATCTCGCCAGGGCAAATGACTGTACTCAGACCGCGTACGATCGTCGTCCTCATCAGGACATGGCTCTGAGAGCCCCGTGCCGCCGCCGGAATCGCCCGCTAGGGGCTTTACAAGACGCTGTTGATGTCCGGAGGGTTTCTCCGGTCCGGCGCCTCTTCAAGAGGCGAACGATCGTACTCAAATCACGTACAATGAAATCCTCGCGAGGACGTCCGGCGGCGCGACCTTCGCGGTGCGGACACGTCAGCGAAAGCGCGGGTCGCGCGGGAACTTCGACCGCGCGCGCGCTCCCCACTGGCGCGCGGCCGCCTCGTCCCCCAGCAGGGAGAAGGTCTTGACGACGGTCCAGTAGGCCTCGCGGTCCGGGCGCGGGCTGGACTCGACGAGCCCCTCGACGGCCGCGCGCGCCTCGCCGTCGCGTCCCTGCGAGCGGTAGAGCATGGCCAGGCCCACGCGTCCCTCGCGCGACCAGGGCACGTCCTTGATCTCGGCCAGGAACTCCCGCTCCGCGTCCGCTTCGCGGCCGAGGCGGGCCAGGCAATCGGCCATGCGCGCGTGGAGGGTGAGGACGATCGATCCCTTCTCCAGCCGGTTCGCCTCTTGCGCCTTGCCGAAGGCGGCCAGCGCGTCTTCGTAGCGTCCGGCCTTCTGGGCCACGACGCCGAGGACGAAGTGGCTCATCGCGCGCTGCGGGTCCGCCTCCAGGCTGCGTCGCGCGGCGGCGGCGGCCTCGTCGGGCCGATTGAGGTCGAGAAGGACCTGGGCCTGCATCTCATACCCCTTGCCGGGCTCGCGGCGGGCGGCAAGGTCGGCGTGCTGCAGGGCGACGTCACGCCGGCCCTCCAGGGCGAAGATCCGGCCTAGCGCGAGGTGCGGCTCGGCGCTGGTGGGATCGAGCGCGACCGTGCGATCGAGCGCTTCGATTGCCTCCTGCTTGCGGTCCATCTCGGTCAGGGTCACGCCCAGCATCTCCCAGGCGTCGCGCATGTCGGGGTTCGCGCGGACCACCTTGCGCAACTGCGCCACCGCTTCCTCTCTACGCCCGGCCAGACGGAGGGACAGGCCAGTCTTGAAGTCTTCGTAGGCCTGGATGTGGTCCTTGGGGTCAGGCCGCGGACCAGAGGACAGGTGCCTCCCCGCCGACCCCACGTAGCCAAGCGCCTGCAGCTTCTCGCGCACGTCGCTCGGCACCTCCTCGGGCACGGACGCGGCGCCCCCCGCGCCACGCTGCTCGAGCCAGGTGTTCATGGCCGCGGCCACGCTCGCCCGCTCCGCCGCGAGGTTGCGCTGCTCGGCCTTGTCGCTGGAGAGGTCGAACAGCTCGGGACGCGGGGCCCGCACGTAGCGGTACCGCCCCTCGGTGGCCGCGAACAGCTCGCTCCAGCCGAGGTGG
>WNGB01003183.1_pt1 | contig 28408 bp, 17 predicted proteins | sample 5400681 | NCBI WGS metagenome assembly WNGB01 (sample SAMN13153367, study PRJNA577476) | soil metagenome | isolation source: 115 cm soil or saprolite under grassland replicate 2 | place: USA:California | collected 2016-06-15
CGCATCGGCGATCCCGGGGTGCTGGACAGCCGGGTCGAGGAGTATCCCAACGGGCGGATCGTGTCGCGCAGTCTCGACAACCGCATCGGGGCGTACGTGGCAGCGGAAGCGCTGCGCCGGCTGGCGACGAAGCGGCCCACGCATGCCGCCGTCTTTGCCGTCGCGTCGACCCGCGAGGAGATCGCGTGGACCGGGAGCGGCGCGCGCACCAGCGCGGTCGGCATCGAGCCGGACGTCGCGGTCGTGGTGGACGTCACGCATGCGACCGACTATCCCGGCGCCGACAAGAAGCACTCGGGCGATCACAAGCTGGGCGGCGGCGTCGTACTGTCCCGGGGCTCGTCGGTGAGCTCCGTGGTGTTCGACCTGCTCGTCGAGTGCGCCGAGCAGGCGCAGATCGCGTATACGATTCAGGCGGCGCCGCGGGACACGGGCACGGATGCGGACGCCATCTACAATGCGATGCGAGGCATCCCGACGGGGCTGGTGAGCGTCCCCAACCGCTACATGCACAGCCCCAATGAAATGGTGGCGCTGGCGGATCTCGATCGCGCCGCAGACCTGCTCGCCGCGTTCGCCCGCCGGCTCGAGCCGGGGATGGACTTCATTCCGCGCTGAGCCTCCACCTACCTGCACAAACCCCTGCAAACGTCCTAGGTCTTTTCCTAGCGCGTCAGGTATGACGTTTGGGGCGGTTTTGCTTGACGACCTTCGCACGCGGGTCTACTCTCGCGTCCTCCGGTGTGGGTCGGTGTCTCGATCAGCGCGAGACCGGAATGCACGTGCGCAGGGCGATTCGTTTACACGCAGTGGAACACCGGCGTCGACGCCTGCGTGTTGTGGTTGCCGATGACCATCGGATCGTGATGGAAGCGCTCGCCGCAGTTCTGGCAGCTCATGATTTCAACGTGGTGGGATTGGCGGAGAATGGGCGGCGCGCGGTGGTGTTGACGCGCCAGCGCCGTCCCGACGTCGTCATCCTCGACGCGACAATGCCGGTCATGGGCGGCCTCGACGCCGCGCGCTTGATTTTGCAAGCGCAACCCGATACCTGCGTGTTACTGCTCACCGGACAGTCCGAAGACTACCTTGTGCTCGAGGGTCTGCGGGTCGGGGTGCATGGGTTCGTGATGAAGGCGCAGGGTGTGGACGATCTGATGCAGGCGATCCGCGACGTTGGAGCCGGTGCGATCTACGTGAGCGCCTCCTATTCCCGCGGGGTGCTGCGCGCGTTCGCCGCGGGCAGTACCGAAGCGGGGCCGAGGCTCAGCGATCGCGAACGCCAGATGTTGCGGCTCATCGCCGAGGGAAAAACGGCGAAGCAAGCGGCAGGAGCGATGGCGATCTCGGTGCGCACGGCCGAGTCGCACCGCGCCAGCTTGATGGGAAAGCTCGGCATTCACGACACCGCTGGGTTGGTGCGCTACGCGATCCGGCAGGGCGTGATCGTTGCCTAGTGGTCTGTAGAACTACGGAACACCCCCCTCCGTAACACTTCGGATTACGAGTAGCGCGACGCGGCGCGATCTCCAGAAGACCGATTCCCTCTCTTCTGGAGTGGCCCATGCAGCTGTCCCGGGGTAGCGCGCACGTCCTGGTTGCCGCCGCGGTCGCCCTCATCGCCGTCGTTGCCACTGCGATTCGTGTCTCGCCACTGTCGTCGCGGTCACAAACCGTCGCAGCGCTGCCACCGCCCCCAGCGCCTGGCGATACCGCGGTGATCCATGGCCCGCGCCGTTACGACGCGCCGATCGGCAGCTCGAACACGATTCAGAATTTCGTGGACACGATCCCGGTCAGCATGAACCCCTACCACCGCTACGTGATCCGGGTGAAGAACGGTAACCCGGATGGCACGCAGCGCGTGCTGCGCGCGCTCGTCGCGGGCACCGACAGCATCACGGGCACGATGGCGCAGAAAGCGTTCGAGATCGCGGTGAAGCCGACGACGCTCATCACCGTCGCGATCCGCGGGCAGGCGAGCGCGGGGCATCTCACGATCGAGCTGCTGGAAATCAACGGCGGCAACTTCGCGATCTTCGGGACGGAGCGGTTCTCGCGCCGCAACACCAATTCGGATGTGGTGTTCACCCGCACGTTCACGCGCGGGGCCAACGCGGGCCCGCCGTTCTTTCTCTGGATCATCAACGGGACGGCGAGCGCCGGCCAGCGGATTGCGGGGGTGATCGTCAAGCTGAACGGCGATACGGTGGTGGGCCCGGCGCCGCGCTTCCCGAGCCTCCCCGCCAGCACCTTCATGCTGATGGTGAAAGTCTCCCCCGTTGCGGGCTCCAATGCGCTGGTGATCATCCTCCCAAAGAAGGAGGCCGGATACATCGACCTCACCATCCTGGCCACGGATAACACGGCCCCGACACTCACGATCACGGCGCCGGCGCCAAACAAGATCACGCGGTTCGACACCGTACACGTCCAGGGCTCGGTTGCCGATGCGTCGCCTGTTACCGTAACCATCGATGGCCAGGAGCCGTCCACGATGTCCGGGGACTCGTTCCACATCGTCCTGCAGTACCCACCTGGTGCGGATGGACTGAAGGTGATCACTATCTCAGCCGTCGACGCGGCCGGGAACCGCACGGACTCGACACGCTCGGTTACGGTGGATCGGACGCCGCCCAGTTTTGCGGTCCTGACCCCGCAGTTCGGGTTCATCACGAATCAGACGTCGATCACCGTTTCCGGAACAGCCAGCGATAATCTGACTGGGGTGACCGTCTACGTGAACGACGACGCGGTTCCGGTGAGCGGCGGCGGGTTCTCGAGGTCGGTGCCGCTCGTCGAGGGCACGAACACGATAACCGTCACGGCCATCGATGGGGCAGGTAACGCTGGACCAATCGAGATCCTGATGGGCACGCGCGACACGCAGCGGCCGACGTTGACGGTGTCCGCGCCCGCGGAGGGCGCGACGGTGTCCACGCCGACGGTGACGGTCCAGGGGACCGCCAGCGATGCCATGCTGAAGGACGTCAAGGTCAACGGCGTCGCGACGACGGTCAGCAATGGCGCCTTTAGCAAAGACGTGGATCTGGTAGTGGGCCAGAACACAATCGTCGTGATCGCCACCGACTCGGCGACGAATGCGGATACGGTCACACGCACGGTGACCAGAGCGACTGGTCTGCCGCCTGATCCGGCCACGGTCGCGACAGCGATTGATCCCACAATCGCGACGACGGTATATGCGTCCACGGCTTTCCTCTATTCTGGGGCGAATCCAATTCAGACGGGTGTTTCCGCTGGCACGATCGAGACCCTGCGGGCTGCCGTCCTGCGCGGTCGGGTGCTCGATCGCAACGGGCAAGCGCTCTCCGGGATTCGGATCGAAATCCTGGACCATCCGGAGTATGGGCACACGCTCAGTCGCGCCGACGGACGATTTGATCTCGCGGTGAATGGCGGCGGCGCACTCACCGTCACGTATACCGGAACCGGCGTGCTCGAGGTGCAGCGGAGTGTCGAAGTGCCGTGGCAAGACTTCGTGCCGGTCGACGATGTCACCATGGTGGCCCTCGATCCTCAGGTGACGACGGTCGATTTCTCGGCCCCCGTAGAGGTGGCACGCGGCAGCCCGGTGACCGATGTGGACGGTACGCGCCGGGCGACGCTGCTCTTCAAGCAGGGTACCCAGGCGACTTTGGTGATGCCGGACGGCAGTGAGCAGCCGTTGTCGAGCATCAACGTCCGGGCAACTGAGTACACGGTCGGCTCGAGCGGCCCCCAGGCGATGCCCGCGCCGCTCCCACCCGCGAGCGCGTATACGTATGCGGTCGAGCTCAGCGCCGATACGGCGATTGCGCTCGGCGCCAAGGAAGTCCGCTTCGATCAGCCGATACCGTTCTATCTCGAGAATTTCTTGGGCTTCCCGGTTGGCATGGCGATGCCGATGGGATTTTATGACCGGTCTCGCGCCGCGTGGATGCCGTCACAGAACGGACGGGTCGTCAAGATCGTGAGTATGACCGGTGGCCTTGCCGACCTGGACATCACGGGTGATGGCGTGGCTGACGATGCCACGTCGCTGGGAGTCGATGACGCCGAGCGCGGGCGGCTGGCGGCGTTGTACAGCGCAGGCCAGGAGCTGTGGCGTGTCCCCGTCACGCATTTCTCTCCTTGGGATGCGAATTCCCCAGCTCAACTTCCTCCCGGGAGCGGCGTGCCAAACCCAGAACCCATCCAAGCCGGTGGTGCTGGTGGCGGTGGAGGCGGAGAGCCCGGCGATAAGAAGAACGCCAAAAAGAGCAAGGACGACGCTTGTAAGAGGCCCGGTGGCTCAGTTATCGAATGCGAGAATCAAACATTGGGCGAAATGATCTCCGTCGTTGGAACCCAGTTTACGCTCAACTACCGAGACGACCGAGTTCCCGGGCACGGGGCGTCACGCGAGCTCGTTATCCCACTGATCGGTGACACCGTTCCCGACGGACTCGCAGTCATCAGATTGCGGGTGCATGTGGCTGGTCAGGTGTTCGAGGATTCCTTCCCGCCTACCCCGAATCAACAGACGAACTTCACGTGGGACGGCAAGGACGCGTACGGCCGGAACGTCATCGGAATCCAACCCGTCACCGTTCTGATCGCGTACGAGTATGAGAGCGTCTATCGTCAACCCGCGGCCGGTGACACGAGCTTCGGAAGAGCGGGCGGCGCGATCATCCCGGATGTGAACACTCGCGACCTGTACACGTCCACGACTGCCCAGAAGACCACCCTGGGTGGCTGGGACGCGCGGGCGCAGGGTCTTGGCGGCTGGACGCTGAGCGTGCACCACGCGTACGACCCGATCGGGGGCGTGTTGTATCTCGGCGATGGATCGAAGCGCAGCGCGCTCACGTTGGGGCAGAGCATCGTAACGGTGGCCGGGAACGGAACTGCGGCGTTCGCCGGTGATTCTGGACCGGCAACGCGGGCATCCCTGTCAGCGGTTGCGGTCCTGGCAGCTCCTGATGGCAGCTTCTACCTCTCCGATCAGAGCAACCTCCGCATCCGCAAGGTCAGCCCTGACGGCACGATTCTGACGGTGGCAGGCAACGGCGTTTTCGGCTCCGGTCCGGACAGCGGTCTGGCGACGGAAACCCCAGTCAACCTGTCGTACGGTCTCGCCCTCGGTCCCGATGGTGCCCTGTACATCGCGGAGTGGAACGCAAGCAAGATTCGGCGCGTCGGCCTCGACGGCATTATCACGACCGTGGCAGGCAACGGGAACTTCGGATTCTCGGGTGACGGAGGTCCCGCGACTGACGCGGCGATCAACGCTCCGGTCGGTTTGGCGTTCGGCCCGGATGGCAGTTTGTACTTCTCCGACGCGCAAAACAACCGGATCCGGCGAATCAGCCCTGACGGCATCATCACGACGGTCGCCGGCAACGGTACAGCGGGCTACGGCGGTGATAGCGGGCTGGCGGTAGATGCGATGTTGAATTTCCCGCAGGGAATCGCGGTTTCGCCGCAGGGCGAGGTCTTCATCGCAGACTTCCGCAACGCTCGCGTTCGCCGGATCTCGTCCGATGGGATTATCACCACAGTAGCTGGAAACGGCGATTTTGGATTCGCTGGCGATGGCGGTCCGGCCACGGGCGCGCTGCTGGGTCTGCCGCGGTCGGTGAGTATCGGAGCTGACGGAATGCTCTATATCAACGACAATCCTCGCGTGCGCGTGGTCACGCCGTCGGGGATCATTCGGACCGTCGCAGGATCCGGAGCGCGCGCGTTTGGGGGGGATGGCGGTCCCCCGACGGGGGCTGGAATCGATCCGGGATGGGTTTCCATCGGTGCCAACGGCCTGTTGTACATCGCGGACCCGAGAAACAACCGCGTTCGGGCGATCAAACCCACGTTGCCGGCGTTAGGCGTCGCCGACATCCTCGTCGCGTCGGGCGACCGGAGTGAGTTCTACCGATTCAGTCCCGAGGGTCGGCATCTGAGTACGATCGACGCGTTGACCGGATCCGTACGCTATCAGTTTGCGTACACGCCGGCCGGATTGCTTGCCTCTGTAACAGATGTGGATGGTAACGTCACCGCGATCGAGCGGGCACAGGATGGCCTGCCTGCCGCGATCACCGGTCCGTATGGAGCTCGTACTCCACTTGACGTCGGCACGACTGGATTCCTCGACCGCGTCACCGATCCAGCGGGCCAGATCGTCGGTCTCCATTATGCGGCGGGCGGTCTACTCGACACGCTCACGACTCCACGGGGGTACCTGCATCGATTTACCCATGACTCCGTTGGTCGGCTCACGCGTGACCAGGGGCCATCGGGGGAGGATATGACGATCACGCGTCGAGATTCCGCCTCCATCACGGAGGTACGCGTCTCGACGGCAGAGGGCCGGTCTACGGCCTACCGTCTCGAGTCGTCTGCCAGCGGCCAACTACTCCGCACCGTTACGGATCTGTCTGGGGTCACCGCGCAGGAGCGTGTGGCTCGAAATGACTCAGTTGTGTTCACGTCGGCGGACGGGACAGTATCCACGATGGTTCTGGCAGCCGACCCGCGGGCTGGCTTTGCGGCGCCTGCCTTGCGAAGCATCGTCACCCGGACACCGAGTGGCCTCACCAGCGTCACGACGGCGAGTCGGACGATCACGCGACCCGATAGCTCGAACCCTCTCAGCCTCACGACCGTGGTCGACTCGCTGAGCCTAAATGGACGGTGGACGGTGAGATCGTATTCGGCCGCGACGCGTCAGCTCACAATGACGAGCGCCGCGGGGCGGCAGCGGTTCATGACGCTAGATGCCAAGGGCCGCATTGCCGCGGCACGAGTCGCGAGTCTCGACTCCGCTCGCTTTACCTATGACAGTCGAGGGCGGATTAGCCAGCTTCAGGTGGGCGGCCGAGGCTTCGTTTACGGTTATGACAGCCGCGGCAGACTCTCCAATGTACTCGACCCGATAGGTCGGCGAGACAGCCTGTTCTACGACAATGCCGATCGTCTCATCCGGCGTGTGCTCCCTGACGGACGCGCAATTCTGCTCGGATACGACTCGAGCGGAAACGTCACAAGTGTGACGCCACCCGCGCGCCCGCAGCATGGATTCCAATTCACGCCGTCAGGTCTCACGCAGGAGTATGACCCTCCGGGCATCCCGGGCCCGAAGCCAACGCGTTACGTCTACAATCGGGACAGGCAGATCGACAGCATTGTGCGACCCGACTCGGTGTCGCTCAGGTTTGCGTACGACCTCGCCGGCAGGCCGACCAGCCTAACGTTCGATCGGGGTACATCGACATTCCGATACAGCCCAACAACTGGAAAACTCATCGGCATTCGATCGCCAACGGGGGACAGTGTTACATTCACCTACGACGGCTCCCTCGCCACTCAAGTGCGTTGGACTGGAGTGGTCAATGGAAGTGTCGGCGCAGCCCACGACAACAATTTCCGTGTTACAAGCCAGACCGTAAACGGGGCCAACGCGGTGAGCTTCGAGTACGATCAGGATGGTTTGCTGCTTAGAGCGGGCGCTTTGCGACTCGGACACCGGGCGACCGACGCGCTCCTGACCGCGGATACGCTCGGGCCGGTGGTGAGCACGTTTGGATACAGCTCGCGCGGAGAACTCGCGGGTCACCGCGTGATCTCGAATGGGAGTACGATCTTTGCCGCTGGTTACGTTCGGGATAGCCTGGGACGGATCGCGCAGCTCTTTGACACAACGCAGGGGACGCCTACGCAATGGAGTTTCGTTTACGACAGCATTGGACGCATCGTCGCCGATAGCGTCAATGGGGCGATCTTTCACGCCTTCGCCTACGATGGAAACGGCAACCGCGTGAGCTTTACCTCGACCGCTGGTAACGTCGGTTACACCTACGATAATCAAGACAGGCTGCTCTCCGCGGGGACTACGACATTTGCGTATGGTTCCAACGGTGAGTTGAAGACCCGGACGGTCCCTGGTGTGGGAACGACGAGCTACACCTACGATGCCTTGGGAAATCTCGTGACGGTGCTCTTGCCGAGCGGAGCACGGATTGACTACGTGATCGACGGCCAGAATCGGCGCATCGGGCGCAAGATGAACGGGACGCTCATCCAGGGATGGCTGTACCAGAACCAGTTGAACCCGGTGGCCGAAACCGACGCGAATGGAAATGTTGTCGCTCGCTATGTGTACGGCAGCCGCATGAATGTGCCCGACTACATGATCAAGAGTGGGGTCATGTATCGGCTGATCAGCGATCGTCTGGGCAGCGTACGACTAGTCGCCGACACGACCGGAGTCGTTGTCCAACGCATCGACTACGATGAATGGGGGAACATAGTTCTGAACACGAATCCGGGCTTCCAGCCGTTCGGATTCGCGGGCGGGCTGCTGGATGATTCGACGAGGTTGGTGAGATTCGGTGCTCGTGATTACGATCCGTCGGTAGGTCGGTGGACCGCCAAAGATCCGATTCGATTCGGGGCCGGAGAGAGCAATCTCTATGCGTACGCTGACAACGATCCCGTAAACAGCTTTGATCCCACCGGTCGGCAAACTCTGCAAGTGGGCGTCAGCGTCAGCGGTACGTTATTTGGAGTCGGCTTCACATTCTCAGCCACCGTGGGGATCGACATCCACGGCAATCTCGGAGTGTTGTACACCGGCGGGCTCGGGGACGGGCTCGGTGCAGACTTGCAGGGTGGGATCACCGTGCAGACCTCGAATGCAGCGACGATCTGCAGACTGACAGGGGTATTTGGGAACGGGAGTGTTGGCGCCGGTGAAGGACTTGGCGCTGCGGTCGACGTGTTTACGGGCAACAGCCCTGAGGGAGTGATTGTGGGGGGTGGGGTCACCGTAGGCGCCGGACTCGGTGCGGGGGGGTTCGTCGGCCCGACTGAGACCGTCATGCCAGGACCCGTATTGCACCTGTGGTAAGACTGAGTAAGGTGATTGGCGTGACTCTAATCGTTGCGGGATTCAGCTCGCTGGCGTCTAACGTCTACGTCGAACTCCGCTACTACAGTGTCATGCCGCGTGCGCCCGATCCGAGCACGGGGCGCACATACCCTTTCAGCGCCAATCGCTTCGATGTATATGTCACGCAACAGGAGGCTCATTTTGGCAAGTTAGTGAGAACAGTTTTCCCATTTGGCATCGTAAGCGCGCTTATTGGGATTCACATGGTACGCCGCTCCTCGGGCCGCCGACCGTGATTCGGCTTGGAAACGGCGCGTACTGAGACGCATTTAGGATGCTACATGTCTGCATGAATCCGTAACACTACGGACTTCTCGCCTCCGTAACAATTCGGATTACGAGTAGCGCGACGCGGCGCGATCTCCAGAAGACCGGTTCCCTCTTCTGGAGTAGCCCATGCAGTGGTCCAGGGGTAGCGCACACGTTGTCGTTCCCGCCGCGGTGGCCGTGATTGCCTTCGTCGCAACCGGCATACGTCTGATAGCACCGCCGCCCCTACCCCCACCTCCTCCAGCCCCGGGCGATACCGCCGTCATCCATGGGCCCCGGCGCTACGATGCGCCGATTGGCAGCTCGAACACGATTCAGAACTTCGTGGACACGATCCCGGTCGTGCTGAACCCGTGGCACCGCTACGTCCTTCGCGTGAAGAACGGCAACCCCAACGGCACCGAGCGCGTGCTGCGCGCGCTCGTCGCCGGAACCGACAGCATCACGGGATCCATGGCCGAGAAGGCCTGGGAGATCGCGGTGAAGCCGACCACGCTCATCACCGTGGCGATCCGCGGGCAGGCGAGCGCGGGCCATCTCACCATCGAGCTGCTGGAGATCAACGGCGGCAACTACACGATGTTCCACGAGATCTTCTCGCGCACCAACACCAACTCGGATGTGGTCTTCACCCGGTCGTTTACGCATCAGACGACCGGGGGCCCGCCGTTCTTTGTGTGGATCATCAACGGAAACTCGAATGGGACGTCACGTCTGGCCAATGTGACCGTCAGGATCAACAGTGACACGGTCGTCGGCGCGCCGCCGCGCCCCAATCTCACCACGAGTACCTACGTCATGATGGTCAAGGTCTCGCCGGTGCCCGGCTCGAATACGCTGGTGGTCACGCTGCCGAAGAAGCAGGCGGGGTTCATCGATCTGCTCATCACGTCCACGGACATCACGCCGCCGGCGCTGAAAATCATCGCCCCGCAGCCGAACTTGGTCACGCGGCTCGACACGATCAACATCGTGGGCACGATGACGGATCCGTCGCCCTCCGAAGTGAGCGTGAATGGCCTTGTGCGGACCGTATCCGCCGACACGTTTCGCTTCAACTATGGGTTGCCGCCTGTGGACGGGCCCCATCTGATCACCTTCACAGCCGTGGACGCAGCGGGAAACCGGGTGGATTCGACCCGGACGGTTCGCGTAGATCGCACGCCGCCAACCTTGACGATCAGCGCGCCGCCGAACGGCTTCATCACCAATCAGACGACGATCGGCATTGCATTCACGATGAACGATGCCTCATTTGTGTCGCTCTACCTGAACGGCCAGCCGATCCTTAACTGCACGAGTACGTGTTCGTTCACGGTCTTCCCCCCGCTCGTCGAAGGGCCAAACAGCTTCGGTCTCATGGCGGTGGATGCGGCTGGGAACGAGTCGACCACACAAATGCTCATGGGCACGCGCGACACGCAGCGGCCGACCTTGACGGTGACCGCGCCGGCGGACAGTTCGACGGTCTCGACGCCGACGGTGACGGTGACCGGGACGGCGAGTGACGCGATGCTGAAAGATGTGAAGGTGAACGGCGTCGCGGTGACGCTCAACAATGGGGCGTTCAGCAAAAGTGTGGATCTGGTGGTGGGTGTGAACACGATCGTGGTGATCGCGACGGATTCGGCCACGAATGCAGACACGGTCAGGCGGACGGTGACGAGAAGCACCCTGCCGCCGGATCCGGCTACGGTGGCGACGCCGATTAGTCCGACGGTCTCAACAAACGTCGCAACGTCAACAGCGTTCCTTTATACGGGCGCGAATCCCATTCAGACCGGTGCGGCGCCGGGGACAATCAATCCCGTGCGCGCCGCGGTGCTGCGCGGCAAAGTGATCTCAAACAGTGGCCAACCTGTTACGGGCGTTACGATCGCAATCAAGGGGCACCCGGAATTCGGACAAACATTGAGCAGGATTGATGGAATGTTCGATTTGGTGGTGAATGGAGGTGGGGCCCTTGTCCTGCAGTATTCGAAAACGGGGTTCTTGGCTCTAGAACGCGGGCTGACCGTGCCTTGGCAGGACTTCCTTGTGCTCGACGATGCGGTTTTGACTGCCCTGGATCCGCAGGTCACCGCGATCGACTTCACCGCGCCTGTTCAAGTGGCGCGTGGATCGTTAGTCACAGACGCCGACGGCACTCGTCGTACAACGCTGCTGTTCAAGCAAGGCACGACCGCGCAAATGGTGATGCCAGATGGGAGCACATCACCATTGTCTCAAATGCACGTGCGCGCGACAGAGTACACTGTTGGTCCAGGCGGACCGAGCTCGATGCCCGCAGAACTTCCTCCTACGAGTGGCTATACCTACGCAGTGGAGGCGAGCGTCGACGAAGCGCAATCAGCGGGCGCGGCCACCGTGACGTTCTCGCATGCTGTTCCGCTGTACGTTGAGAATTTCCTGCAAGTAAAGCCTGGAACGAAGGTGCCGTTCGCGTACTATGACCGGCCGAAGTCGGCATGGATACCGCTTGATGATGGCCGGGTAGTGTCGATTGTCGCAGAGCAGAATGGTCGCGCCCAGGTTGATCTCGATGGGGATGGATCTGCTGAATCGACAACCACGCTAACGGCGTTCGGAATTGATGACGCGGAACAAGTCCAGTTGGCGACGCTGTATGATCCCGGTCAAAGTCTCTGGAGATTTGCAGTAGACCATTTTTCGCCCTTCGATGGAAATTTCCCGGCAGGTGGTCCAGACGCCAAGAGCCCAAATGTGCCCGACCCGTCATCCGAGGGCGGGGGGGGGGGAAATAAGGAAACGACGGATGACCCCTCAGAATGTGAAGGCTCCTTAATCGAGTGCGAAAACCAGGTCCTCGGTGAGAGGCTTGGTTTAGTGGGCACTGGCCTTACGCTAAACTATCGCAGTAATAGAGTGCCGGGACGTACGTCTGGGTATCAAACGGTGATCACACTGACGGGGGATAGCGTTCCGATAGGGCTCGTCAACGTGATATGGGAAGTAGATGTGGCGGGCCGCCGCTTCTTAGACTCACTAGCACCCGCCCCGAATCTCAAGCACACATTCGCATGGGACGGGCGTGACGCCTATGGTCGAGTCCTGCTCGGAGCGCAACAAGCTGTCGTGCGCGTGAGTTACGTCTACGCCAACCAATTCTATCTCATTCCGACAGTCGACGCTCGAACTTTTGGTTTGACATGTCGAGGCGACACGACTGCCTTCATGTCAGCGTGCATCCTGAAAGATATTGCTGGCAATCCGGTTCCCTCGCGAGGTCGTTCGTCTGTGACGCAGGAGTTCCGGATCGTGCTGGGGCTGATGGGCGCGTATTCCGGTCTCGGTGGGTGGACTCTCAGCGCACATCACGCCTATGACCCCATCGAACAGATCCTGTATCTCGGTACCGGAGAGAAACAGGCTGCTCAAGTGGCGGGGGCCGTCAAAACCATAGCGCGTGCAGGGCAGGATTGGCCCGACGTGGAGTTTCGCAGCGACGCAAGTGGCATCGCCGTGGGAAGTGACGGCACTATCTACGTCGCGGACGAGGGTAACCGTGTCGTGCGGCGGATCCGTGGAAACGGAAGCATTGACGTCTTCGCAGGCAACGGGACCACTCAGGTCATCGACAACGTCCCCGCGACAGCTACAGGCACGCAGCCCTCCTACTTGAGGGTCGGACCCGATGGGTCGGTCTACATCGCGGAGTTCAGCGACAATCGGATTCGACGAGTGAATCCACACGACACGATCACTACTGTGGTCGGCAACGGTCAGTGCACGAACAACGCGCTTCCGGCGAATGGTAGCGTTGCAACAGCGATCGAGTTGTGCAGTCCAGAAAAGTTTGCCGTTGGTCCGGATGGGACTCTCTACGTCGCGAATGATGATGTCCTCTTACGGGTCGGGCCTGACGGACTCGTCTATCGGGTCGCAGGTATTGGCACGCGAGATGGCACGGCATGCTTCTATCAAGATTTCGGTTTCAACGAACTCTGCCAGGACGAGATCCTCGCAACGCGCGCGCGCATCGGACTCGTCGGAGGGGTCGCGCTAGGTCCGGATGGGAGTCTCTACATTGGAGACATCTATGCTAACGTCATTCGCCGCGTAACGCCCGACGGTCTAATACATCGGTTTGTGGGCACGGGACAAAGTGGGTTCAGCGGCGACGGTGGTCCTGCCATCGATGCCTTGATCCGGGAACCTAGTGACCTGTTCGTCTCGCCGAGCGGAGCGTTGTACTTCAACGACGACGGTAAGCGGATTCGGAAGGTAACATCTGGTGGCACGATTGTTACCGCCGTGGGCAATGGCGAGTTCTGTGATACCGTCGACGATCCAACGTGCAGTGAAGGAGCACCCGCGCTACAGGTACCGATGAGTAGCGTTAATGACATAGGGCTCGCTCCGGATGGGAGCCTCTACTACACAGAGGCGTTCGGCGATTGGGTGCGACGGCTGCTGCCGGCGATGCCCCAGTTCAGTAACGCTGACTTCGTGGTCGCAGCGAGCGATGGCTCGGCGTTGTTCGGCTTTGATAATCTCGGGCGTCATTTGACAACCCGAGACGCGCGAACCGGTGCTCTTCTTACATCCTTTGCATATGACAGTGCCGGGCGGCTGGTCAGCCTAACGGATGGTGACACGAATACAGTGACCATTGAGCGCGATGGGATGGGTAACGCAACAGCGATCGTGGCACCGCGCGGGCAACGATCCACCGTGAGCATCAACGCAGATGGTTACTTGGCCTCAATTACCGATCCAGCCTCACAATCAGTCGCGTTTTCATACGGCATTGGTGGACTTCTCGATACACTCGTCGACGCGCGAAACAAGCTGTACCGGTTCACCTACGACGGACTGGGGCGGTTGATTCGCGACGACGATCCGGCCGGCGGATTTACAACTCTCACGCGCGCAGCGAGTGGGTTCAAGATTACGCGCTCGAGAGCCCTCGGCCATAGCTGGTCATATGAGGTCCAACGATCTTCCGATGGTGCTGAAACTCGAATCGTCACCAAGCCGAGCGGCGTGGTGCACAGAGATTCGTTGGGAGCAGACGGCTCGTTACGGACGACAGCTCCCGACAGCACGGTCACTGATTGGACATTCGGCCCCGACCCGCGTTTTGGCATGCAAGCGCCGGTCCTGAAAACCATTAGCGTCCGGCTACCCAGTGGCCTCACGTCGACGGCTCGTTCGAGAAGAAGCGTCTCATTGGCCGTTCCAAGTGATCCCCTGAGCCTGGTTTCTGAGGTCGACTCTGTGCAATCGAGCGGGAACTGGAGCGTCCGGGTCTACAACGCTGCCAACCATCAAATAACCCAAACGACCGCAGAGGGTCGTCAGATTATTGCTAGAATCGATAGCCAAGGCCGCCCTGTAAGCTGGCACGTTAACGGACTTGACTCGATTGTGTATGCCTATGATCCGCGCGGCCGTCTACAAGAAGCACGGATGGGCGGGAGAGTTTGGAGTTACAGTTACGACACCCGCGGGCGTCTTCTCAGTGAGACCGATCCCTTGGGGCGCCATGACAGTCTCTTTTATGACGACGCTGATCGGGTCACTCGTTACGTGATGAAGAACGGTCGGTCTATCTCCTACGCGTACGATGCAAACGGTAATCTGACAACGGTGACGCCCCCGAGTCGACCGTCACATGGCTTTCAGTACACCCCAATCAATCTCACAAGCGTCTACGATCCTCCGGGCATTCCAGGTTCGAAGCCTACGCATTACTTCTACAACCTAGAGCGCCAGCTCGACAGCATTGTGCGGCCAGACTCGGTAACCGTTCGGTTCGCCTCCGATTCAGGGGGGCGGCCGAGCAGCGTCGGCTTCGATCGTGGGACGCTGAGGTTTAGTTACTCTCCCACATCGGGCAAGCTGATCGCGTTGACGTCGCCCAACGGCGACAGCGTGAAGTATTCCTACGATGGTTCACTCCCGATCGATCAGGCGTGGGTTGGGACCATAAATGGTCATGTGAGCGTCACATACGACTCGGGATTCCGTGTCGCCTCACAAAGCGTGAGTGGCACGTCAGCGTTCAGCTTTGGCTACGATAGGGACGGGCTATTGACCAGCGCCGGCGCAATGCGGATTGGTCGGAGTGAATCTAATGGGCTCATTCTGGCAGACACGCTTGGTCCTTTGCAGAGCAGCTACGCGTATAGCGCGCGTGGTGAGTTAAACGGATATCATGTGACGCTGGCGAGCACACCGATTTATGGAACCGGATATTCGCGCGATAGCTTGGGTCGTGTGATCCAGTTGTTTGACACAACGCAGGGTACGCCGATGCGCTGGAGCTTCGTCTATGACTCTGTAGGCCGGATCGCCGCCGACAGTCTAAACGGCGCGAACTTGCATTCGTACACGTACGATGCGAGCGGGAATCGTCTGAGTTTCACTTCAGCGAATGGAACAATCAACTACACGCATGATGATCAGGATAGATTGTTATCGGCCGGGACGACCAGCTACACCTATGGCTCGAACGGTGAGTTGAAGACAAAGACAATCCCTGGAGTCGGGACCACGTCCTACACGTACGACGCCCTGGGCAATCTCATGACCGTGCAGCTGCCCAGTGGACCAACAATTGACTACGTCATCGACGCGCAAAACCGCCGCATCGGGCGTAAAGTGAATGGATCTCTGACTCGGGCATGGCTCTATCAGAACCAGTTGAATCCTATCGCGGAACTCGATGGGGCCGGCAACGTCGGTAGTCTTTTCGTATACGGCACCAGAGCAAATGTCCCCGACTATATGATCAGAGGGGGCATCACTTACCGCATGATCAGCGATCATTTGGGTAGCGTGCGTCTTGTGGTGGATATTTCCAGCGGAGTTGTGGTCCAGCGGATCGACTACGATGAGTGGGGGAATGTTACACAGAATACCAATGCTGGATTCCAGCCATTTGGGTTTGCAGGCGGGATGTATGATGAGCAGACGGGACTCGTCCGCTTTGGTGCCCGAGATTATGACCCCGCCGTTGGTCGATGGACTGCGAAGGATCCCATACTGTTCTCAGGCGGCGACATAGGTCTTTACACCTATTCGGGCAACGATGCAGTTAACCAGAGTGACCCGACGGGGCTGCTGTTTGGCGGACTAATTAACGCCGGAGAATGTGCAGGTGAATCCGCAGCTAGGTACTGGGCCGAGCAGGCTATCAAGGACAAGGGGTTCAATCGCGCAGTCGATAACGTCATGGGATGGCTGGCCAGTCTCTGGACGCCAGAGACGAGTGATAATACGTTCGCGACGCTCTCGGCTTTTTGGGGACTAACTGAAGGGATGATTGGAAAAGAAGGCATGCGCCTGGTTGAGTTTAATAATTGGAAGAATGCGGCAGGCGAATGGGTGGCTGGAGATCCATTCTCGGTAAAGCCCACACCTGGGTCGGGCCTGTGGCATTGGCATTGGGGCGAAGGTCCAGGACTCCAAGGCTGGCATTTGCCCTATGAGCTCGGAAACTGGCTGCGCAATTTCAATGGAATCCTCGGTCGGGGTCAGGCTTGGGGGGACTTGATCAATATGGGCGCGATTGGTGCAGCTGGACTGGCTAAACTGCTCCACAAGCTCGGTCTCGGAGATTTGAACTGCGGATGTGATCCTTAAGTGATCGGGCAATTGCTGGTAGTCGAGCTCGATGCCCTGAATTACTTGCAAGCCGAGGAGGCCGGCAAATCCTATCTCGATGCGGATGACTACGTCTCGCGCTTTTTGGAGTTCTTTTTGCAGGAGCAGAACTTCAGCGAAGTAGTGTGGGTTGAGGCGCCCCAATCTTGGTTGAAAACGTTGCTGGGACAGGAGCGCGTACCTTGTCAAACCGAGAGGTCATTGGAAGCAGCCCGCCGATCGGAGCAAGCTTTGGGAAGAGGCTGCATGAGGGGTTGGCAGCTGTTTTTTGTACTCAACAAGTCGTTACAAGAAATGACTGAATTCCTGGCAGCTGCTCAGTATCGTGTCGTGCGGGAAATCGAGTTTCTTCCTCATTTCTCGAAACCGAGTCTCCTCACGACGTGCCTGGAATCGTTTCAACTGGGCCTGAAACAGACGATCGTGCTGTTTGCGCACGATGCGGATCCGGTCTATTTGATCGCACGAAGAGAGTCCAACAGCTGAACAATCCGTAACTCTACGGATTCCCCCCCTCCGTAACACTTCGGATTTCATGTAGCCACGCCGTACGCGAGCGTGTACCCATGAAAAACCGCCTCGCTCGGTCCGGCTTCACCCTCATCGAGATCCTCGTCGTCATCGTCGTCATCGCCGTGCTGGCCGGCATGGTCGCTCCCAACGTCTTCAAGCACGTCGGCGAAGCGAAAAACGTCACCGCGCGCTCGCAAATCGAAATGCTCGGCGCCGCGCTCGACGCCTATCGCCTCGACACCGGCCGTTACCCCACCACCAGCCAGGGCCTCGGCGCTCTTTGGAAGGCGCCGCCAACCGATGGACAATCCCTTCCGTGGCGCGGGCCCTACCTCCGCAAAGATGTCCCGCTCGACCCCTGGGGTCGTCCCTACATCTATAAGGCGCCCGGCGAGCAAAACCCGACCGGCTACGACCTCGTTTCCTACGGCGCCGATGGTCAACCTGGCGGCGACGGCGAAGCAGCCGACATCGTGAGCTGGAAGTAGCGTGCCGGACTTCGCCTACCAGGCCGTGGATGTCGCGGGCCGGCGCGTGCGAGGCCGCGAGGAAGCCGCCAGCCCCCTCGCCCTGACCCGCGGCCTCGAAGCCCGCGGCCTCGTCGTCATCGAGGTGGGCGACGCCCCCGCCGAGCGCAACGGCGGGTTCCGGTTCGGCCAACGCCAGGAGGTGCTCGAGCTAACGCGCGCCGTAGCGGCCCTCCTCAAGGCCGGCCTGCCGCTCGCCCGCGCCCTCGGTGCCGCTGCTCATGTCGTGACCGGCGCCACGCGCGACGCGACCAGCGCCGTCCGCGCCCGCGTCGAGCGCGGCGAATCGCTAGCCGACGCCCTCGGCGCCTACCCTGCGCTCTTCTCTCCGTTATACGTCGGCCTGGTCCGCGCGGGAGAGCGAAGCGGCGATCTGGCCGGCGCCTTCGCGCGCCTCGCCGAACAGCTCGAGCGCGATGAGCGGCTGCGTGCCCGACTATTCTCGCTGTCGATCTACCCAATCGTCCTCGCCACGGCCGGCACCGTCGCACTCTGCGTGCTCGCCTTCTTCGTGCTGCCCCGGTTCGCCGAGCTGCTCCGCGGCACGGGTGCCACGCTGCCGCGCTCGACCGCACTCGTGCTCGGCGTCGCGACCGCGTTGAAACGTGCCTGGCCGGTGCTCGCCGGCTTCGCTGTCGCGCTGCCACTGGCGGTTCCGTGGATCCGGAACACGGAGGACGGCCGGCGTCTTGCCGCGCGCGTACTCCTCGAGCTTCCGATCATCCGCACGCTGCGCCAACAAGCGCTGGGCGCCCGCGTGACACGGCTTGTCGGCGTGCTCCTCGGTGGCGGCGCCCCATTGCTCGCCGCACTCGAGCAGGCGACCGAGTGCCTTCCCGATCCGCTCGCGCGCGACGAGCTCACGCGCGTCCGCACGCGCGTCCGCGAAGGCGTGGCGCTGCACACCGCGCTGGGCGAAACGGGATTCTTCCATCCGCTGCTTCCCCAGCTCGTCGCCGTTGGCGAGGAGTCGGGCCGTCTACACGATTTCCTGCTGAAGGCCGCCGAGATCTTTGAGGAGCGCACCGAACGCGGCGCGCAACGGCTCGTCACGTTGCTCGAGCCGGCCATGATCCTGTCGTTCGGACTGCTCGTGGCGATCGTCGCCCTTTCGGTGCTGCAGGCGATCTACGGCGTCAACGCCGGGGTGTACCGGTGAGTCGCGGCTTTACACTGGTCGAGATCGTCGTGGTGCTCGCCATTCTGGGCATCACGGCTGCTGCAGTCGTCCCGGCATTCACGCGCGTCGCGCCCGACGACGAGTTCACCCGCGCGACCCGGCGGCTGGACAGCCTGATCGAGACAGCGCGTGAAGCCGCGCTCCAGCGCGCAGTCACGGTCGAGCTCACCTTTGTTCCCGAGGCCGACCGCTATTGGATCCGGCTCGGTGACGGCGGCACGCTGGACTCAGGAGCGATCACGCGCGAGGAGAACGTGCGCCTGTGGAGTACGGTGCCGCGCCCGCGCATCCGCTTTCATTCCGTTGGCACCGTCGATGCGGACACTGTATCGCTGCTCGGCCCGACCGGCGCAGCCGCCGTCCGCATCGATCGCTGGACGGGAACGGTTCATGTTGACCCGCGCTGAACACGGCTTCACGCTCCTCGAAGCAGTGGTCGCGCTCGCGATCGTAGGGCTCGCCGGCGTCGCGGCACTGGAGGCCGTCGGCGGGGAGATCCGTGGCGTCGAGCGCGCGCGCGAGGCATACACGACCGCCGCACTGGCGCAGGACCGCATGGCTGCGATTACCATCCTGCCGCCCGAGGACTTGAATCCACTTCCGGACTCGCTCGCGCGCGGGACGTTCGCCGAGCCATTCACGGGCTATCGCTGGACCGCGACGCTACGCCCTCTGTTCGGTGAACGCGACATGTACGAGTTGGCCGTCGCGATCGACAGCGATCACGCCCATTACGCCGTGGCGACTCGGCTGTATCGGCCTCACGTGCCCTCCCTGGGCTCCTCATGAACGCGCGAGCCGGAGGAATGACGCTGCTCGAGCTGATCGTCGGCATCACGGTGACCGGTGTTGCGGTGTCGGCGGGAATGGCGGCCGTGGCGGTGCTGGCCGACCGGCGGCGGCAGATGGAAACTGCTGGAGCAGAAACGGCGCGCAGCGCCGTCGAACGGGCGGAGATCATCGCATGGCTCAATGGCGCGAGACTCACCGCCGATGAAGGGGGGCCGTTGTTCAATGGCCTCGACGGACTCGACGATCACACCCCGTCCGACGAAGTGAGCTTTCTGACCACGTCCCCAACACCGCTCGGCACCGGCGAGACCATCGTTCGCCTGTACGTGGACCGCGACACGACAACCCGCGAGCGCGGCCTCGTCGCCGCATTCAGCGAGTGGCGCGGCCCGCGCAGCGCGCGACTCGAGCTCGATTCCACGGTCGCAGGGATGGACATGCGCTATCTCAGCGGTCTGCTGGGTCCACGTGCCTGGCTGCCGAGCTGGATCTCGTCGACCCTACTGCCGGCGGCGGTCGAGATCCGTGTGATTGCAAAACTGGGAACGAGCCTGCCGCCGCTGCTGCAAATGCCGATCCTCGTTCCGCTGCGGGGCCGATGACGGGCCGCCGCGGTTTCGCGTTGCTCGTCGCGCTCTGGCTGCTCGTGGCGTTGTCGGCAGCCGGCCTGGCGCTCGCCACAGTATCGCGCACGCGACGGCTTGCGGCCGCGAACTACGCCGAAGGCATTCGGGCACGGGCCGCGGCAGAGGCCGGGATCGAGCTGATGCGCGCGCGCCTCGCCGACCGGCTGGCGAAAGCGATCGACGGCCGCGATCCGTGGAGCGGCATCGATTCCCTCAGCGATACGTTGCTCCTCGACGATGCCAAGGCGACGACCGTGCTCTACGACGTCGCATCCGCGCTCAATCTGAACCGAGCGGACGAAGACCAGCTGCGACGCTTCTTCACCGCGCTCCGGGTCGATGCCGGCATTGCCGATCGCCTGGCACAGGCGATCGCCGATTGGCGCGATGCGGACGATTTTCGCCGGCCGCGGGGCGCCGAGCAGGACGAGTACGTGAAGAGCGGTGCCGCGGCGCTGCCGGGTAACGGGCCGTTCGGGGCGGTCAGCGAGTTGCAACTCGTGCAGGGAATGACGGCCGCGCTCTTTGAGGAGATCCGGCCCTACGTGACGGTGCTGGGCAGCGGGCAGATCAACATCAATACCGCGCCACGCCCCGTGCTGCTGTCGTTACCGGGAATCACGGAACAGACTGCCGGCATCCTGCTGCGAAATCGCTCTCGCGGCCGCGACCTGGCAAGCCTTGCCGACCTCGAGCGCGAGCTTCCCCCCACCGCGCGGGAAGCGCTTCGCGTACAGCTGCCCGCATTGATGTCCCGGACCACGACAGAGACACCCGAAGTCGCAGTCGTGAGCGTTGGCGGCCTCCCCGGGAGCCCGGTCACCGCGCGTATGACCGCGCTGCTGGTCCGCGCGCGCGAGGCCGTGTTCTACGTCTGGAGCCGAACCGAATGAAGGCAATCGGCATTGCGCTCGGGACCGATCGCCTCGTCGCGGTGTTGCCAGGCGGTCGCCAGCTGGAGACCTCGGACACGGCCGATTTGCGACAGGTCTTCGCGGACTTGAAGACGACGGCGGCCCTCACACGCGCGCGCGCGAGCATCGCGCTACTGCCGCCGTTCGTCGACGTGCGGCGCGTGCGGCTGCCGCCGATGCGCTCTGCAGATCGTGAACGGGTGCTCGAGCGCGACGCCGCGCGGCATTTCGTTGGCGTGCGCGAGCCGCAGGTGGTCGCGACCGACGCGAGGCTGGCCGCCGCCGCGCCCGCTCGCCTCGTCGAAGAGATCGAAGCTGCCGTCGCCGCGGTCGGCTGGGAGCTGGGGATCCTCACGCCTGCCCACGTCGCCTGGGCTCTCAGCCTGCCGGACGGCCGCCACGCGATTTCTCTGTGCGGGAGCACTGCGGGCGAGTGGATCTCCGTGGCGGGGAGCCGGATCACCGACCGCGGGCGCCTGCGGCCGGCCGACCCACCGATCACCGTTGCCGACATCGATCCGTATTTCGTGGCGGCCGCGCAGGTCATCCACGCGCGCCGGCTTGGCCTCTGCTCCGGATCGCGTCGCGCCGAGCTCCGCAAGGCCGCGCGCCGGCGGTCCGGGATCCAGGTCGTGGCTGCCGGTGCCTGTCTCATTGCCGCAGCCATCCTGGACTACTGGGGATTGGGCCGCGAGATCGAGGCGCTGCGCGCTCGCCGCGAGGGCATCGCGACTCGAGTCGCCACGGCCATGCGGACGCGTGACTCGCTGAGCGCATTGAGCAGCGTTGCAGGGGCGATCGGTAGCTTGGAGGCACGCAAGCCCCGATGGTCCGCGTTCCTCGCGGATCTGGCTGACGATCTGCCACCTGACGCCTATCTCAGCGCATTCGAATCGCGCGGCGACAGCGTGGTGGTCACGGGCATCGCGGGCGACGCCGCGGGCGTGTTGCACGGTCTGGAGCAGTTACCCGCACTCGTCGGGGTGCACGCCGATGGCCCGATCCGGCAGGACGTCAGCCCGGCAGGTGTCGTGCGCGAGCACTTCCGGTTCTCGGGTCGCTGGACTCCGGGCGGCAGCGGAGGTCCACCATGAGCGTGTGGGGACGCCTCAGCGCCAAAGATCAGCGCGCGCTCATCTGGGGCGCGCTGCTGCTGGGTCCCGCCCTCGCGGGCAATTTCGTCATCCGGCCCTACCTGCGCGCCCGCGCGACGCTTGGGGCGCGTGTCGCCGAGCAGCGCGACTTGCTGGCGCGCGAGCTCAGCCTGCTCCGCGAGGCCGGAACGCAGGGAGATGACCTCCGACTGGTGAGCGCGTCGCTCGACCGACAACGGGTCCATCTGCTCGCCGGCCGGGATCCACTCGCCGCTACGGCGGCGCTCGTCGGTCTCGTGGGCGAGGAGGCCAGGACCCGGGGAATCGAGGTGCAAGCGCTCGAGAGCCGGCCGGTCGAGCGCGTCGGCAGCGGCCTGACCGGTGTGCGGATCGAAGTCAGCGCGCGCGGCGATTTCGAGGGCCTGCTGCGGTGGCTGCACGCGCTGGAAAGCGACACGCGCCTGCTGCACATCGACTGGCTCACCGTGGCGGCATCGGAGGCGGCCGATTCCGCCGCGGCCGAGCAGCTCGGCATCACGGCAGTCGTGCGCGCGTTTGTCCGCGACGGTGCAGGGGCGCCGTGACCCGGCTTGCGACGCTCGCGCTGGGGATCGCCGCGGCCGTACTCGGCTGGTCGGCCCTGAATGCCTGGCGCATCGATGACGTCTCCGACCGCATGTTCGAAGATCGCGCCGCGGTTGTCACGCACGCGCCGGCGGATTCGCGTGGCTCGTATGCCCTGACGCGCGTGCTGGTCGCCGTGGAGAAGGACCCCTTCCGGGTTGATCGCCGCCGGCCGGCGCAACGCTTTCTCGCGGCCGCCGACCTCGCGCATGCGTCCACGCCGGTGGCCGGGGCACACACGCCTCCTGCCGTCGAGCTCGTCGGAACGGCCGTGTCTCCTGACGGCGGCTTCGCGGTATGCGCCGTGAGCGGCGCTCCTCCCCGGATCGTGCGCGTCGGTCAGCGCGTTGGAGACTGGACGCTGAGCCGAGTCACGCAAGGCGCGGCGGAATTCGCCACGCCGAATGGAACGACAGTCGTCATCCGCATCGCGAAGGCGGGCACCTGATGAAGCTCTGGCGTAGTCCCCTGCTGGGATTGTTGTTCGCTGCCGTCGGCGCAACGACAGTCGCGGCGCAGGACTCGACGTCCGTTCGCACATCGCCGCAGGGTGTGCTGTTCGATTTCCAGGACGCCGATTTGCGCTTCGTGCTGTCCGCGTTGGGCGAAGCAGGGCAATTGAATCTGACATACGCGGACCTCCCGACGCGCCACGTGACGCTGCGGACGAATCGGCCCGTGCCGCCCGATCAAATTCTTCCACTGCTGAAAAGCGTGGCCGCCGCCAACGGGCTCAGGGTCGTCGAGGACGGAGCCTTTATCAGGATCGAGGACGCCGGATTGGGCCTGCGCGGGAGGGGGGGGGCCGGAGCCGCGACGAAGGACACAACGGCGGAGCCGGAGGTGCGCCTTTTCGTGTACCGGCTGAAGCACGCACGCGCCGTGCGACTCGCCACGACGCTACAGTCCCTCTTTGGCGGCACGAGTGGACGCGGCGCCGGTCCCGCGACGCCGTCACGCACGCTGTCTGAGGAATTGCGCCAGCAGCAGGTTTCTCCCCTGAACATTCAGCCAAGTCCGTCCGTCAGTGTGCAGCTGGGGCCCGCGGGACCCGGGCAGGAGCAGGGCCTACCGGGACGTTTGCGCGGCGAGGTTCAGATTGTCGCCGACGAAGCCACGAACTCCTTGCTCGTGCGTGCCGCAGCGGACGACTGGACCATCATCCGCCAGTCGATCGAAACGCTCGATCTGCGGCCACTGCAGGTGCTCATCGAGGTATTGATCGCGGAGGTGCGCCGCACATCCGACTTGCAGCTCGGGTTGGCGGGTCGCTTTGGCGACGATTCGAGCGCGTTCAAGGGCCGCAACGCCACTGGCGCCACGTTACAGGGCGCGTCAGCCGGCGATTTCGCCTTACGCGTGATGCGCGTCGGGAAGGTGGATCTCGACGTGACGCTGTCCGCGCTCTCCTCGTCCGGAAGAGTGCGAATTCTTTCCCGCCCGGTCTTGCTCGCGCAGAACAATCAGGAAGCGCGCATTCTCATCGGCAGCGAACGCCCGTTCGTACAGGTCTTCCGCTCGCTGCCGACTGATGCCGCCGTCCGCGATCAGGTCGTGCAGTACCGGGACGTGGGGACCCAGCTGACCCTGACGCCCACGATCAACGACGACGGCTACGTCAACCTTCAGCTCAGCCAACAGGTCAGCAACGCGACGAGCGAGGTGCAATTCGGTGCGCCGGTCATCAGCACGCGTGAGGCGGCGACCCATCTGTTCGTGCGCGACGGCCAGACCGTCGTGATCGGCGGGTTGGTGGACCGGCAGCAGGATCGCTCGCGCTCGGGCATTCCGTTCCTCAAGGATTTGCCGCTGCTCGGGTTCCTGTTCGGCTCCACGCAGCGCTCGGACATTCAGAGTGAGCTGTTCCTGTTCGTCACTCCTCATATCATCGCCGGCGATGCGGACGTCGATCGCATCAACGATGGCCTCAATCAGGGCACCGAGCTGCTCAGGCCCGCCGTTCCCAAGCCCCTGATCCAGCTCCCTCAGCCGGCGCCGGGCACGCCGCGGCGAGACAGTATTCCGTGACGAGCCATACGGCGCTCGATCTCGCATCGGTCGCGCAGCTTTCGGACCGACTCACCGCCGACTACCTGGAATTCAACGCCGTGTTGCCGCTGCGGGTACAGGGAGGACGCGTAGACGTGGCGACCTGGATGCCCGAGGTCGATCCGCAAGTTGTGGACGATCTCCGTTTTGTATTCGATGCGGAAGTCGATATCGTCTCCGGCCCTGAGGCGGACCTGCGGGCCGCGATTCGCCGCGTGTACGGTGACGACAGCATCACCGCGCAGGGATTGATCGCGGGACTTGGGGCAGAGCGGGCCGAGCAGTCACCGCGCCCGGACGTCGCATTGGACGACTTGGTGCATCTCGCCAATGAAGCGCCCGTCGTCCGGCTTGTGAACCTGCTGCTGCTCGAGGCGCTCGAGGCGCGCGCGTCGGATGTGCACCTCGAGGGCTATGCCGACGAATTGCGCGTGCGCTATCGCATCGACGGCGTGCTCCAGGACGGACCGGCGCCGCCGGCCCATCTTGCCGCCGCGATCGTGAGTCGCCTGAAAATCATGGCCGACCTCGACATCGCGGAGCGGCGCGTGCCGCAGGACGGACGCATCCGGCTGCGCCTGCAGGATCGTCCCGTGGACGTCCGCGTGTCCACGGTCCCCGTGCTCCACGGCGAAAGTATCGTGCTGCGGCTGCTGGATAAGAACCAGCAGCGCGTGGCGCTCGACGGATTGGGAATGGGTGAGGAAACGCGGCGCCGTTTCGAAGACAGCATTCGGCGACCGCATGGCATTGTCCTGGCTGCCGGGCCGACGGGCTCGGGCAAGACGACGACGCTGTACGCGGCGGTCGATCACATTCGGACGGGGCGCGAGAAGATCCTTACTGTCGAGGACCCGGTCGAGTATGAGCTCGTGGGCGTACCCTCACGTTCGCGACCGCGCTGCGTTCGCTGCTGCGGCAGGATCCCGATGTCTTACTGGTGGGCGAAATCCGCGATCAGGAGACCGCGGAAATCGCCACCCACGCGGCCTTAACAGGCCATCTGGTGCTTTCCACACTACACACCAACGATGCGCCCGGCGCGTTGATCCGGCTCGTCGATCTCGGAGTCGCGCCGTTCCTCGTGGCGAGCACGGTGGAGGCGGTGCTGGCCCAGCGTCTGGTACGCGTGATCTGCGAGTCCTGCAAGAAGCCGGTCGAGCCTGGTCCGGCGTTTCGGGGTGCGGGCTGCGCGGACTGTCGCGGCACCGGCTACCGCGGCCGCACCGGCATCTACGAGCTGCTCGTGATGAACGACGAGATTCGCGCGGAGTTGCCGCGATCTCGTGACGTGGGGGAGCTGCGCGTGTTGGCCGAACGCGCCGGGACGACGAGCCTCGCGCATGACGGCATGCGGCTCGTGCGGGAGGGGATTACCACGACCGACGAGGTGCTCCGGGTCACGAGAGGTTAGCTCTTCCACAAAAGAACAGGGCCCCGGCAAACTGCCCGGGGCCCTGAGTTGGTCAGGAGCTTACAACACCTACGGCAACATCTCGCCGAAATTGGTGAGCCACAGCGTCCCGATCGTATTGGTGAACGTGTCCGTGTAACCGGCACCATTGCAGCCGGTGGCCATAGCACCGACCGGCAGCGTCTGCACATACCCGCCCTGGGCCACGAGACACACGCTGTACGTCGTCATGCCGAGGCCTGTGAAGGAAAAATTGCCGTCGGCATCCGAGGTCCTGGTTGCCCAGACCTGGCCGTTCCACACCAGCTGCACGGTCCACCCCGCGAGACCCATCTCGCCTGAGTAAACGTCCTGGGCGCCGTTGCCATCGAGGTCCTCGAATACCACGCCGCTCACCTGATTCGGCCCAGTCGGCGGCTCCGAAGGCGGCGGAGGTGGCACAGGCGCCGGAGGCGGCGCAGGCACCGGAGGCGGCGCAGGCACCGGAGGCGGCGCAGGCACTGGAGGCGGCGCAGGCACTGGAGGCGGCGCAGGCACCGGAGGCGGCACAATTGCCGGAGGCGGCACAACTGCCGGAGGCGGCACAACAGCCGGAGGCGGCACAGCAGCCGGAGGCGGCGGCACGGGCGCCGGGCACTTGTTCGCCTGGGCCGTTGCGACCGCAGCAGCACCACGCTGGCTGTTGCCGTTCTGGCCAGCCTGCGGAGTGTTCTTGCACTTGTTGTCCGCACTACGTCCCTGCGCAGCGAGCGCCACAAAGGGCATCGCCGAGAGGGCGAGGACGGCTAGGGTGACACGTACGCCTTTCATGATCTCTCCTGACCGAAGAGGTCGGACTACACAGACAGCGCGCACCACGAGGGCAAGAACTGCACCCAATTCAGCCAACAGGCGATAAGAAGCTGATCTACAAGGACATAGGCGCTGCGCACGGCGCGAAATATGGCTGTGCTGCTGTCAGATTACTCGACGTTGTGTTATGCGGTTTTTATTGCTATCTGCAACTGACAATAGGGCAGCAATCCTGCCCTATTTTCGTTTGAGATCGGCGAGTGCGGATTGAGCGGCGCTGCGGACCTGTTTGTCGCCGTCGTCGGTGAGTCCCTCGAGTGTCCCGACCGCTGCCGGCGTCGCTGCCAGCCGCAACGCTTCGACCGCCGTCGCCCGCAACCCTGCCGGCTTGCGGCCGAACAGACGGCCGCCCGGTTGCGCAAACTTGATGAGCGCCTGCACGGCGGCGGAGCTGCCGATGCGTCCTAGCGCGAGCATCAGCTCGCGCTCCACCCCCTCATCCTCCTCCTCTTCCATGGCGACCACGAGCGGCATCGCCAGTGCGCTCGACTTCCGTCCACCGACGCCCAGCGCCGCCTGCATCCGCACCTCCGGCGACTTGTCGCGCAACGCCCGCCGCAGCGGCTCCGCCGCCCCGCTCGAGCCGATCTTGGCCAGCGCCAAGGCAACCGCCTTCCGGACCCGCTCGTCATCGTGATCGAGCTGTTGCGCCAGCGCCGGCACGGCGTCCTCCAACGCCAGCTCGCCCGCCAGCTCGGCGACGTTGCGGACCACGAACCACTGGTGGTGTCCCAGCATGTGCACCAGCTGGTCCGTCCCTTCCTTCATTCCCGTCAAGGCCATGAAGATGCCGCGGCGCTCTTCGATCGTTGGCGCGGCGACGAGCAGATCCAGCAGCACTTCCACGCCGTCCTCCCCCGCCCTGCGGAGCACGAGCAGCGCGTCATCCCGCTCGAGCGGGCTGTTGGCGAGCTCCGCGACGCCTTCGAGCAACGCCTTGCTGTACATCCGCTTCAAGGCGATAGAGTACTGACGGCGCCGGGTCG
>WNGB01005781.1_pt1 | contig 28402 bp, 31 predicted proteins | sample 5400681 | NCBI WGS metagenome assembly WNGB01 (sample SAMN13153367, study PRJNA577476) | soil metagenome | isolation source: 115 cm soil or saprolite under grassland replicate 2 | place: USA:California | collected 2016-06-15
TGACCGGGGCCGAGGGCGAGCAGGCCCGGCAGGAGCGCGGCGCACGATGAGAGCAACGACAGCCAGATCTTCATCGGTGTTCTCCTATGAACTCCGTGGCTCAGTGGTGGTTGGGTCGGGACACTAGCAAGTTCCAGGCATTGACGTCAAGCCGACTTCGCCCCGCTCCGGTCCGCGGGACCGCTGACCTCGGCCTCATCGTGAAGGATCCTCATCCCCGGCGTTTCCAAATCGTCGAACTGCCCGGCCCTCGCCGCCCAGATGAACACCAGCAGCGCGGCCGCGCCGAACAGGAGCGCCACGGGCAGCAGGATGAACATCACGCTCACGGCGCGGGCTCCCCGCCCGAGGGGGCGCGGAACGTCCGCGCCCGGTACGAGCTCATGATGACCGTCAGCGAGCTCGCCGGCATCAGCACCGCCGCCATCAGCGGGTTCAGGAGCCCCGCCATGGCGAGGGACACGCCGCCGACGTTGTAGAGGAGCGAGATGACGAGGTTGCGCCTCACGACCCGCATCGCCCGGCGGGCGCCGTCGAGCAACTCGGCGAGGCGAGCCACGCCCGCGCGCGTGACGAAGACATCGGCGGCGGCCAGGGCCGCCTCCGCCCCTCCGTGCACCGCGATGCCCACCGTCGCCGCCGCCAGCGCCGCGGCGTCGTTCACCCCGTCGCCGACCATCACGACCGGTCCTTTGGCGGCGCCCGCCGCGATCACGCGCAGCTTCTCCTCGGGCGGCACGCCGCCACGACAAACGGCAGGATCGAGCCCCAGGCGCCGGCCCGCCGCGGCGACCACGGCCGGATGGTCTCCGGAGAGCACGCCCACCTGCCAGCCCAGCGCGCGGACCCGCTCGAGGGCGGCGGCGGTGTCCTCGCGCAACGGGTCACCGAAGCCCGCGGCCGCGGCCACCACGCCGTCGACGGCGATCAGGACCGGCGTCAGTCCCTCGGCCGTGAACGACTCGACCGGACCAAGCAGCGCGGCGGGGAGCGCTCCGGCGCGCGAGGCAACGAAGTAAGGGGAGCCCACCACCACGTGGCGCCGCCCCACCCGCCCCTCGATCCCGCCTCCGTGCGTCTCCACGATCTCGACGGGGGCGGCCGGCCCCGGCTCCCCCAGCGCCGCCGCGAAGGCTCGCGCGAGCGGATGGGAGGAGTGAGCCTCGGCCGCGGCAACCAGCGGCTTGACCGACTCGTCTCCCGACCAGCGCACGAGGGTCACCCGCCCCGCCGTGAGCGTGCCGGTCTTGTCGAGCCACATGCGCCCGGGCCGGTTCAGCTTCTCCAGCACATCGGCGCCCTTGATCAGGAGGCCGGCGCGGGCGGCCTGGCCGATGGCCGAGCTGACGGCGAGCGGGGTCGCCAGCCCGAGGGCGCAGGGACAGGTAACGATGAGGAGGGCCACGGCGTGGTCCACGGCGCGCGAGGGATCGAGGCGGAGCCAGAGAAGCAGCGTCGCGGCGGCGAGCATCAGGACGGCGGCGACGAAGTGGCCCGAGATCCGGTCGGCGAGCTGGACGATGGGGGCCCGCCGGCGGGAGTGCTCCTCGACCAGCTTCATGAGCCGGCCGACGCGCGTGTCCTCGCCCGTGCTCTTCACTCGCACCTCCAGCCGCGACGCGAGATTGAGCGTGCCGGCATGAACGGGGCCCCCCGCGCTCACCGCCACTGGCCGCGACTCACCGGACAGCAAGGAGACATCCAGCACCGACCGGCCCGAGACGATTACGCCGTCGGCCGGCACGAGGTCCCCGGCCCGCACCTCCACCAGCGCGCCGGGAACGAGCGCCTCGAGCGGCACCTCGCGCGCGCGGCCGCCCTCGAGCAGTCGGGCCCTGCTGGGAGCGAGCGCGGCGACGAGCTCGGCGGCATCCGCGGCGGCGCGCTGCTGGCGCCGTTGGAGGTACCGGCCGACCAGGAGCAGAAAGATCAGGGCGGTCACCGAATCGAAGTAGACTTCCCCGTCGCCGCGCGCGGTATTGACGGCGCCGTGGAGGAGGCCCGCCAAGAGACCCAGGCTGATCGGCAGGTCCATGCTGAGCGCGCGCGCCCGAAGCGCGGTCCAGGCACCCTTGAAGAACACGCCGCCGCCCCACACCACGGCCGGCAGCGCCACCAGGAGGCTCGCCCAGTGGAAGAGCGCCGCGAACTCGGGCTCCATGCCGTCGAGCATCCCTCCGTAGAGGGCGAAGGCGATGGCCATCACGTTGCCGGCCGCCGCGCCGGTGAGGCCGATGCGGGCGAGCATGGCGCGGTCCTCCCGGCGGCGAATCGCCTGCGCGTCGAGGCCGCGGCAGGGATGGGGCGCATAGCCGAGCGAGTCGAGCCGCCGCGCCACCGCCGAGAGGGTGACGGCGCGGGGATCCCAGCGGACGAGCGCCTGGGATCGCGGCAGGTCCAGCCGCGCCTCGGCGACACCGGGCAGGACCCCCGGCAGCTTTTCCACGAGCCAGACGCAGGCGCCACAGTGGACGCCCTCCAGGTAGAGCTCGGTGCTGAGCAGACCGTCGGGCGCAGCGCGGCACGCGCGCGACTGAAAGGCGGTATCGTCCAGCTCGGTATAGGAACGGCCGCTGGATCGGGCGGGCGCCCCCGCTCGGCCGGCCGACGCGCGCAGCGCGTAGTAGCGCTCGAGCCCGTGCTCGTGGATGACGGCGTAGACGGTCCGGCAGCCCGCGCAGCAGAACTGGTGTGTCGACCCGTCCGCGATCTGCCCCGCCGGCACCCGCAGCCCGCAGTGGGCGCAGGCCGCGTCGACGGTAGGCGCCGCGCCGGTGAGATACGCGGCATTCATCGGCTCAGTGAGACCCATGGCCCGTCACGCGATGCTGGCTCGCCTGGGTCAGGGGCGCCTCCACCATGCGCCCGGCCACGGCGAGCAGACCGACCAGGATCATGGCAACCGCACAGGCGGCCGGCACGTGTCGGCGCAGCGGCCCGGCCAGCCCTCGCAGCCCGATCCCGAGGCTCACCATCACCGGCAGCGTGCCCAGCCAGAACACCGTCATCAGCGCCGCGCCGGCCCCGACGCTTCCCGTTCCGGCCGCGGTCACCACGAAGGCGTAGAGCCACCCGCAGGGCAGGCAGCCCGTGAGCAGCCCGATAGCGAGGGCGCGGAGCGCCGGCCGCCGCCCGGCGATGAGCCCCACGCCGCGGCTCACCAACCTACCGAGCGCCGCCGGCGGCTCGAGCCGCGGCATGCGCCGTCCGAGGCTCTCGAGGAGCGCCATCGTTCCCCAGAGCGCGATCAGAGCGCCGGCGACCCCGGCCGCGGCGCGCTGGACACCGAGGAGCGCGCCACCCAGGTCGAGGGCCCCGCCGAGGCCGCCGGCAAGGGCGCCCAGCGCCGCATAGGCGCTGAGCCGGCCGGCGCTATAGGCGAGATGGCCGCCTGCCGCCTGCCAGCCGCGTCTGCGCGCGGGATCGCCGGCATAGAAGGCGACGAACCCACCGCACATTCCGGCGCAGTGCAGGCTGCCGAGCAGGCTCGCCGCGAGGACGCTGACGGCCAGGGCGGTCACGGCACCCGCGCGAGATCCTGAACCAGGGTTTGGGTGAACAGCTGGTCGCCGCGCTCCACCCGCAGGCGCAGCTCCCAGAGCCCCGACCGGTTGAGCGGGAGCGGCGCGGAGTACCGTCCGGGCGACTCGGGGGCGAGCGTAGCGGCGAGCACCTGGCTCGCGCGCGCGCTGTGGAACACCTCCACCGCGACACGCGCGCCCTGAACCGGGTTGCCCGCGCGGTCGGTCACTCGCGCCGTAACCCTGGTCTGGCCCGGCCCCGACGCGCCATCGAGAGCCACCGTGACGGACCACCCGAGCGCCGCATTGCGCGCCTCCTGGGCCATCGTCTCATCCCAGTGGAGCGCCTTCTGGTAATAGTTCGGCTCCACGGCGAACGACGCGTCGCCCGTAGCCACCAGCATGAGCCCGATATTGGCGCCGGCCCCGCCTACCAGGAGGGCGATGATGATCAGCGGCCAGCCTCTCCCGGAGGCTGGCTTCGCCCCCCTTCCGGAACCTCCCCCCAGGAATCGTTGCGCCGGCGGAGCCGGCGCTCGATCCTCGATCCCGTCGCGCGAGCTCTTCTCCGGCAGGCGTTCAGTGACGGTGGTTGCCACCGTGCCCCTCCCCGTGGCGCTCGTCCTTATGGCGCTCGTGCTCTTCCTGGGGCCCGAGCAAGCGATACGGCGCGGCCGTGCTGAAGCCCGCGGCATCGCTGATGCGGAAGCGCATGTCGCGCCGCCCGTCCTCGAAGGCGTCCCGGGCGGCGGTGACGAAGACGGTGGCGGTGGCGGACTTGCCCGCGCCCACCGCCAGCGGGTTGTCCGGGGCGACGAGCGTGAGCCCGGGGGCGTCGGCCAACTCGATCCGATAGCGCTGGTCGCTGGCGCGGCGGTTGACGATCTTGATCCGGATTTGGTTGGACACCTCGCCTGACGGCAGCAGGCTGAACGGGCTGCCGAGCCCGCGGAGGACGGTCACGTCGGCCGGCTCGCGCCGGACCAGGGCCAGGCCGAAGGCGCCCCAGACCAGGACCAGGAGCACCGGGTAGAGGACGACCCGGGGGCGCAGGATGCCGCGCGCCTGGCCGGCGAGCTCGTCCTTCGAGCTGTAGCGGATGAGGCCGCGCGGCCTCCCGATCTTGTCCATGATCGCGTCGCAGGCGTCCATACACTGGGTGCAGTGGATGCACTCCATCTGCAGTCCGTCGCGGATGTCGATCCCCGTGGGGCAGGTCACGACGCAGGCGCCGCAGTCGATGCAGTCGCCCCACGACTCGGGCTGGCAAGGAGCAGTGGCCCTCTTGCGCCGGCGAAAGATGCCGCGCGGCTCGCCGCGCCGACCGTCGTAGCCGACGATGAGCGAGCGCCGGTCGAGCAACACCGACTGAAAGCGGCCGTAGGGGCAGGCCACCAGGCAGACCTGCTCGCGGAACCAGCCGAAGTCGAGCAGCATCAGCGCCGTGGTGGCGGCCATCACCAGGAAGGCCACCGGGTGCTCGAGCGGGGAGCGGGTGATCCAGTGCCGGAGCGCCTCCACGCCCACGAAGTAGGCCAGGAAGGTGTGGGCCAGGAACATGGACAAGACGAGGAAGACGGCGTGCTTCACCAGCCGCCGGACGGTGAAATTCCCGCCGGCCGTCCTGAGCTGAGCGCCCCGCCCCCCCTCGATCAGGCGCTCGATCGGACGGTACAGGAACTCCATGTAGATGGTCTGCGGGCAGGCCCAGCCGCACCAGACCCGGCCGTACACCGCGGTCAGCAGGAAGATCCCGAGGAAGATGCCCACCAGCAGCAGCATGAGCAGCATGGTGTCGGTGGGCAGGAAGGTCGCGCCGAAGAGCGTGAACTCCCGGCGCGTGATGTCGAGCAGGATGAGCGGCTTGCCGCTCATCCGGACATAGGGGATCAGCGTGAACACGGCGATCAGCGGCCACGCTAGCGCGCGGCGCCGTCTCCAGAAGCGGCCCGGCGAGAGCCTGGGCAGCAGCCAGCGGCGCGTCCCGTCACGGTTCAGCGTGGGCAGCACGCGCTCGCGGGCCTCGGCAGGAAACGACACGACCGGCGTCATCGCCACGGCGTCACTTGGGCGCGGCCGGGGATTCGGGCGCCTGCTCCCCCCTGCCGTTCACGCCCTGCGGCGGCTTGGGGTTGGGCGGGTTGGTGCCGGCGAGCGTGACCACATAGGCGGCCATGGCGCGCAACTCGTCCGGTTTGAGCTGGTCCTTCCAGGGCACCATGCCCTTGGCCGGGACACCCTCGGCGATCGTGTGCAGGATCTCCGTCGGGCGCCCGCCGTGCACCCAGTAGTCGTCGGTGAGGTTGGGGCCGATGAGGCCCTGACCCTGGGGGCCGTGGCACGCGAGACAGCGGGCGGCGAAGATCTCCCTGGCTGAGGTCATCGCGCGGGCATCCTTCCTGAGCTCGACGATCGCCTCGTCGGTCACCGCGCCCGGGCCAGGGGCGAGCTCGGCCTGCCGCAGGGCGGCGGCCTGCGCGTCGGCCTCGTACTGGGCGATGATGGACGGCCCGGGACCGATCTGGTAATAGAGCCAGTAACCGACGGAGAAGATGATCGTCGCCCAGAACACCCACACCCACCAGCCGGGCAGCGGGTTGTCGTACTCCTCGACCCCGTCGTACTCGTGGGCGAGTAGCCGGTCACGGTCGTCGCTACTCATGGCTCGCCGCCTCTCGCGTCCGCGATCCACCGTCGCCTCCCCGCCGCTCCCCCGAGTCGTCCTCGAGGGGGAGGAAGCGCGCCCGCTCGAAAGCCGCGCGGTTCCTGCCCAGGAACAGCGTCACCAGCACGGTCAGAAACGCGGCGGACGCGAGGACGAACGCCGCCTGCGCGAAGACGGAACTCCCCATCCCGCTCATGACGTCGCTCAAGCTCATCGGGGCCTCCCCGGCGCCGCCAGCCTTCCGATCTTGGACGCCTCGGCCGCCGCCGTGGCGGTCGGCGCCTTCTTGATGTCGGTCCCAAGGCGCTGCAGATACGCGATGAGGGCGACGAGCTTGGTGTTCTCCAGACCGGCTGCACCGCCCTGCTGGACGATCTCGCGGGCGATGCCCTGAGCCTGGCTCCGCGCCAGCGCGGCCGCCTTCTGCACCTCATCCTTCGTGTAGGGCACCCCGAGGCTCACCTGGGCCGCGACCCCGCGCTCCAGCGAGACCCAGTCGATCGGCCTTTTCAAGAGCCACGGGTAGGCCGGCATCATGGACTGAGGCGTGGTGGATCGCGGGTCCTCCATGTGCCTGACGTGCCACAGATGCGGGTACTTGCCCCCCACGCGCTGCAGATCCGGCCCGATACGGCGCGAGCCCCAGAGGAACGGGTGGTCGTAGACGAATTCGCCCGGCTTGCTGTACTCGCCGTAACGCAGGGTCTCCGCCCGAATCGGCCGGATCATCTGCGAGTGGCAGTTGTTGCATCCCTCCGCGATGTAGATGTCCCGCCCGTGAAGCTCCAGCGGCGTGTACGGCCGCACCGCGGAGATGGTCGGCACGTTGGAGCGGATGACGAACATGGGGACGATCTCGAACAGCGAGGCGCTAACCACCGCCACCGCCACCCACGCCGAGAAGGTCACCGGCATCCCCTCCCAGCGGCGGTGCCACGCGGCCCGGCGGAAGCCGCCGGGCGCGACCTCGACGGGGTAGCCGGGGGCGAGGGCGGGCGCCTCGTGCACACGCTCCTCGTACCGCGCCGGCCGCCGGCGCCACGTCATCAGCATGTTGACGCCGCAGAGCACCACGCCCACGATGTAGAGGCCCCCGCCGACCACGCGCACCCAGTACATGGGGATCAGCCGTACCGTGGTCTCGACGAAGTCGGGGTACGCCAGACGCCCCGTCTCATCGAAGGCGCGCCACATCAGGCCCTGGGTGAGACCGGCCGCGTAGATCGCGACGATGTAGAGGAGGATCCCGACCGTGCCGAGCCAAAAGTGCACCTCGGCCAGCTTCCGGCTCCACAGCTCGGTCTGAAACACCCGCGGCAGGAGCCAGTACACCATCCCGAACACCATGAACCCGACCCAGCCCAGCGCCCCGGCGTGCACGTGGGCGATGGTCCAGTCGGTGTAGTGCGACAGCGCGTTGACGCTCTTCACCGAGAGCATGGGGCCCTCGAAGGTCGACATCCCGTAGAACGTGATGGCAACCACGAAGAACTTGAGGACGGGGTCCTCGGTGACCTTGTGCCAGGCGCCGCGGAGGGTCAAGAGGCCGTTGATCATCCCCCCCCAGGAAGGCATCCAGAGCATCACCGAGAACAGCATGCCGAGGGTCGAGGCCCACGCCGGCAGCGCCGTGTAGTGCAGGTGGTGCGGGCCCGCCCAGATGTAGATGAAGACGAGCGTCCAGAAGTGAAGGATGGAGAGCCGATAGGAGAACACCGGCCGCTCCGCCGCCTTGGGCAGGAAGTAGTACATCATGCCGAGGAAGGGCGTGGTGAGGAAGAAGGCGACGGCGTTGTGGCCGTACCACCACTGCATGAACGCGTCCTGCACCCCGGCATAGATCGGGTAGCTCTTGAGGGGCCCCGCCACGACCACCAGGTTGTTGAAGATGTGCAGCACGGCGATGGCGGCGATGGTAGCGATGTAGAACCAGAGCGCCACGTAGAGGTGCCGCTCGCGCCGGCGTGCCATCGTCCCGAAGAAATTCACGGCGAAGATCACCCAGACGAGCGCGATGGCGATGTCGATGGGCCATTCCAGCTCGGCGTACTCCTTGGACTGGCTGAAGCCCAGAGGCAGCGTGAGCGCCGCCGCCACGATGATGGCCTGCCACCCCCAGAAGTGCAGCCGGCTCAGGAGATCGCTCCACATGCGGGCCTTGAGGAGCCGCTGGGAGGAATAGTAGACGCCGGTGAAGATTGCGTTGCCCGCGAAGGCGAAGATCACCGCGTTGGTGTGGAGCGGGCGCAGCCGGCCGAAGCTGAGCCACGGCGCCTGGAAGTTGAACACCGGGTTGACGAGCTGGAGCGCGATGACCAGGCCCACCAGCGTGCCCACCAGGCCCCAGACGATCGTCGCCAGCAGGAACATGCGGACGATAGCATCGTCGTAGACGAACCGCTCGACTCGGTCGCTCATTCGGGCATCCTGCCCTCCGGTCGTGTCATGCGTGGCGTCCATCACCGCCTTGCCTTGCCGCGGTCGCTTCAGCCAGATCTCTAGCCGTCACCGCCTCCAACTCGCGGATCAGCATCGCCTGGATCCGCGCCCACACCAGATGGACCGCGCAGAAGGCATCGCGCGGGCACTCGCCTGCGCGGACCAGGCAGCGGTTGAGATGGATGGGCCCCTCGACGGCTTCGACCATCCGCCGGAGGGTGATGCCGGCCGGTTCCTTGCCGAGCGAGACGCCGCCCCCGTGCCCCTGCCGCGTACGTACAAGGTTCGCCCGGGCGAGGGCCTGGATGATCTTGGCCAGGTACGCCCTGGGGATTCCCGTGGCGAGGGTGAGATCCTCGGTCCGCACCACCTCACCGCGCGGGCGTCCAGCCAGGTCGACGAGAACCCGGACGGCGTAATCAGCTTCCCGCGTCAAGTGCATCGAGGAGTTCCTTGATCCATGTTCTCCCGTTGCTCGTCACACCAACTCGTTGGCCTCATCTCCCTCGCGCGTCCGGCCTATTCCCCCGCAGGCGCGTACAACGCGCCCGCGCGTCTCACACGGGGGAGCCGCGGCGACCCGGGCGCTCGGCCCCGATCTTGCGCTCCAGGGCCTCGCCGCGGATGCGCGCCCGGCACGCCTCGCAGATCAGCTCCTCGGCGTCGCGGGCGCACACGATGCAGCGATGGGCTACCGGCGGCTCGGCCACCACGGGCTCTCCGGCCCCCGCAAGGGCGGCCGCGGGCACGGTCAGGACCAGACAGGGCGCCAGCCGCACGACGCTCTCCGCCACGCTGCCGAGGACAAGGCGGCTCACGCCCGTGCGCCCATGGGTGCCGAGCACGATCAGCCCGACGCCCTTGTCCCGCGCGTAAGCGATGATCCGGCGCGCGACCCGGCCCGAGAGCAGCGCGGTCTCCACGCGCACCCCCTCGCCGAGCGTGGCCTCGAGTCGCTGCAACCGCTGGGCTGCGTCAGCTGGATCGGTGACCGGCGGCGCCACATGCACGATGTGGAGCCTCGCGCCCCACTGGCGGGCCATCTCCCTCGCCACGAGCCCGGCGGCCTCCGAACTCGGGGAAAAGTCGGTCGGGAACAATAGCTCGTTGAGGTTCATGGCTCTCCCCACGGACATGAGCAAGAGCAGTGCCACGGCTCCATCTCGATCCCGGTCCCGCTAAGTGCTGAATCTGATATGTCTCCGCCGCCCATCCCGCCCTGTGAACGAGAAGGGGGTGAGGCACCGACGCCCGGGCGTGGAGGCTGCGCCCCAGGTCGGCGCCCGGTCGGAGCGCGGTCATTTCACGATGAGCACCGAGATCGGGGAGCGCCTGGTGACCGCGTCTGCCACGCTGCCCAGCAGGAAGCGCGCGATCCCACCAATCCCGCGCGCGCCCAGCACCAGCAGATCAGCCCCGGTTGAGCGCGCTGCCCGTAGGAGTTCCGCGAGCGGCACCCCCGAGCGCACGTCGCCCCGCGCGGGCCAGCCCGAGCGTCGGAGCTTCTGCGCGGCCCTCTCGACGTCCCTCCGGGCGGCCCGGACCCGCGACGCCTGCAGCCCCGCCGCCTGGCGGTCCAGTTGGGCGCGCATCGAGGCGGGGAGCAGTCGCATGGACGGTGGACGCACCGGCTCGACGACACGGACTACCGTCACGCGCCCGCCCGGTGGCGGCGTGAGAAGAGTAACGAAAGACACGGCGCGCCGTGAATGGGCCGACCCGTCAACGCCGATCAGCAGCGAGCGGAACCCGCCTCGGCTGGCCACTGTCTCACGCCTACGGAATCCTGCGCTGATCGCGCGCCCGGGGTCGGGCCCGCGCCACCTTCCGCACGGTCTCCTCGCGCTTCACCGTGATCGCCGTCGCCGGCCGCTTGGACTTCTTGTTCTTCCCGACGCTTTTTCGAATACCCACCGGATTGTCTCCCTCCAGAACGGGGTCAGGGACGGACGAGTCACGCGCCTGGATTCTCAACCATCGCAAGGAGCGCCTCGAGCGCATCGGCGGTGGTGAAGATGCCGACGATCCCGTCGCCGTCACGCACCGGTAGCGCGCCGATCCGAAGCTCGAGCAGCAGGCGCGCCGCCACCGTCACTGCCGTCTCCGGCGCGACGGTGACGGGATCCTCGGTCATGATCGAGCTGATCGGCCCGGACAGGAGCCGCGAGCCCGGATGCTCCAGTGCCAGGCGACCCACGTCACGGTTGGAGACGATGCCGCTGAGCCGGTCGCCGTCGACCACGAGCAGATGACGGATCTCGCGCCGCTGCATCTGCGCGAGCGCCGACCCGACCGAGCAATCCTCCGGCACCGTGATCGGCTCCCGCGTCATCCAGTTCCTCACGGCGCCGTGGCGCTCCTCGGCCCGTGGATGCATGATCACGGCTCGAGGTCAGGCCGGTTCGCGTACCGTCAAGACTGGGCATGGCGCCAGCCTGACGACGCGGTCTGTCACGCTCCCGAGAAGCGCGCGGTCGATGCCGCCGCGGCCGTGGGTCCCGATCAGCACCAGATCGGCGCGCTCGTCCGTGGCGAGCACGACGATCTCGCGGTACGGCACGCCCTTGCGCAGCACCACCCGAACCTTGAGTCCCTTGGCTCGCGCTATCCCGGCCCACTCTTCGAGGCGCTCCTCCGCCCACTTCCTGGCGGCCTCATAGACCTTCCGCGTCCTATCCATGCTGAAGGGGCCCTCCTCAAAGAGCGGCGCTTCGACGAGGATATGGACCAGCACCAGCTCCGAGCCAAAGGCGTCGGCCAGGCGCTGGGCCAGCGCCCAGGCCTCCTCGGCGCAAGTCGAGAAGTCCGTCGGCACCACGATGCGGTAGAAAACCCCCCCGAGCGTCATGGATCATCCTCCTCCCGAGCCGCTTTGCGCATGGCTCTCGTCCTCGAAGAGTTTGGTCTACAGACCTCTTTCGCGGGGACGGGCTGCAACCTCGGTGCCAGAGAAACATTCCAGTAATTCAATCAGTTGGCCGACGGGAGTCCTTGCCGAAACGGGGCATGCGCGCCCCCGTTGGGGCCCGGGCGCCCCACCACCATCAAGCTACAGAGGAGCTTTCGCAGTTCAGTGCCAGCACGATCATGGGGGTCATGACGGTCCCGGCCCTGGCTCAGCGCAGCGAGGCCAGGTAGGCGGCCAGAGCACGCGCCTCGGACTCGGACAGCGCGATCCTCGGCATGTGGGCGGTCGGCTTCTGGGCCGACGGGTCCTGAAGCCAGCGCGTGAGATCCGCGAGGTTGTACTTCGACCCCACGTGGGTGAGATCAGGCGCGATCGGTGTCCCGAACTTCTCGACCGTGTGGCATCCATAGCAGCCCTGGTCCGTGAACAGCTGCTTCCCCCGCGCGCGTGGGCCACCGTCCTCCTGAGCAAGCACGGCGCACGCGGGGAGCCCGACGAGGAATAGCGCCAACGTCGAGCCGATGAACCGCCCACTCATGAGCATGTCTCCTCCGCCTGGCTTCTCGGCGGGTTGGATCACCGCGTCTCGGCCTTCTGCTGGCAGTCGAAGCAATGCCGCGCCGCCGGCACGGCGCGAAGCCGAGCCAAGGCGATGGCCCGGCCGCAGCGCTCACAGAGACCGAAGCTACCGGCTTCGAGCCTGGCCAGGGCGTCTTCGATCTCGTCCAGCTCGTGCTTCTGCCGCCCCTCGAGCCGGGAGAGGATAGCGGCGACCGTCTCTGTCGCCGCGTCTTCCACGGCCGCACCGGCCTGATGGGCCTCGAGGGTGTCGATCTCGGCGTCCGTCATCGCCAGGGTGCGGAGGAGCGCGTGCCGGGCCTCCCCGAGACGCCGGCCGAACTCGTCGATGAGCGCCGGGTTGAGGATCAATGGTGTCTCTGTCATGCCAGCACCTCTCCGCCGATCGCGGTCATGAGATAGTTGCGCGACAGCATGCCGAGGACGCGGCCATCGCCGTCGATGACCGGGAAGCTCGGCCCCGCCCGAGTCCACCATGTGCCCCGGCGCGCTCATGGGAGCGCGGCCCGATGAGCAGACATCCAATGGCAGGGTTGCAAGGCGGGTGCCACGCATCACGGGGAGTCGGAGTGTGCGAAATCCGGGAGTTGGGACGAACCGATGTGATCGCCGTGTGGCGCTTCGCCCCCGGATGGGGCGGCCGCGCCCCGGCTACTTGTTCGCCAGGGCGTCCGTCGCCTTCGAGCCCAGCAGGCGCCGGGTGGCATCGAGCATGTCGGCGTTCGCGATCGGCTTCGCAAGATAGATCGTCCCGCCGACCGCCTGGATCTCCCGCTGCGTCTCGGGCGTCGGATACGCCGTCATGAGAACGACGGGGATGGGAGGACTCTTCTCCCGGGCTCGACGCACCACGGCCACCCCGTCCATTCCCGGCATGTGCAAGTCGGTGACGACGAGGTCCGGCGACGCGGCGTCGATGAGGGTGATCGCTTCGGCTCCTGAGGCGGCGACGAGACACTTGTGGCCGAACCGCCCCAGCAATCGAGCCAGGGTCTCCGAGAGATCGGCATCGTCGTCGACGATAAGCACGCAAGAACTCAAGTTTCTGCTCCTCCAGCCTACCTTTCGGACCGTTACTGATTGTCGAGAGGAGCAAAGACCGTACCCATTCGCGGATCCGTCCGGGTCGCCGGGCGAGCGGCGGCCGCTTAGCCGGCCGAAAGCTCGGACTGCACAGGGAAGGTGATCGTGAACGTCGTGCCTCCGCCCGGGTCGGACTCGGCGTGCACAGTCCCTCCGTGCTCGCGGACGATCGTGTAGCTGACAGACAGGCCGAGGCCCGTCCCCGTCGGCTTGGTGGTAAAGAAGGGCTCCGCGATCCTCGCCAGCACCTCGGGAGCCATTCCTGCTCCCGTGTCCGCCACGACGAGACGGATCGCGCCGGGCTGATCCAGCGCCGGCCCGGTCTCGATTCGAAGCGTGCCGCCGCCCGGCATCGCGTCCCGGGCATTGAGAAGCAGATTCATCAGCACCTGCTCCAAGGCCGTCGCATCCCCCCACAGGCGCGGGAGGCCGGCGTCCAGAGCCGTGACGACGTGGATACCGTCCCGACTCAACTGCTTAGCCGTGAGGAGCAGGGTGTCCTCCACGACTTCGGTCAGGTCCACGGGCTGCCGCTCACGCTGATGCTGCCGCCCGAAGGACAGGAGTCCCTGGGCGATCCGCGCGAGCCGCCTGGCCTGGCGATGCAGCACCTCCAGATCCGCGACCGGCTGCCCGGAGGCCCCCTGGTCTCCGACGTCCATGAGCATCAGCTCGATCCGCGAGAGGATGATGCCGATCGGATTGTTGATCTCGTGGGCGATCCCGGCGGCGAGGCTGCCGAGCGCCGCCAGCTTCTCGACGTGCCGGGACTGGCGCTCCTGGGCAACCCGTTCGGAGATGTCCGTGACGAAGGCCATGCCGACGCCGCCACCCTCGTCGGGAATGAAGCTGAGGCTGACCTCGATCGGGAACTCGGCCCCGTCCTTGCGCCGGCCCGTCAGGCTCAGCCCGAGCCCCATGGGACGCGTGCGCGGTCGCGCAAAGTAGTCGGCCCGGTGTCGCGAATGGACCGACCGGGATCGGTCGGGCACGAGCAGCTCCACGCTCTGCCCCAGGAGCTCCTCCCGACGGTAGCCGAACATCGATTCGATCCGAGGATTAGCGAGCACGATCCGGCCGTCTCGATCCACCCCCACGATCCCCTCGGCCGCGGACTCGAAGAACGCCCGGACCGTGGCGTCGCGCTTTCGGAGCTCGACCCTCGTCTGGCGCTGATCCGTGATGTCCCGCGCCACCGACTCGATCTCGGCGACCTCCCCGTGCTCGTCCAGCAGGACTTGGTCGACGCGGAGGTGCCAGCGGGCCTGACCGCCTCGCCCGAGCACGCGATGCTCCAGGATCCCGACGGGATTGGCGGGACCGAGCGACCCGATATGGGCCCGGAGCCGGTCGCGATCCGCCTCCAGAACCAGGGGCAGAAAGGGACGCCCGACGAGCTCTTCACGCGCCTTGCCGAAGTACCGGCAGTAGGCCTCGCTCACGGAGGTCAGGGTCCCGTCGGGAAGCCAGCGGGAGACGAGGCGCTGATCCTCGGTGACCGCACGATGTCGCGGCTCGAGCCGCGGCGCGTCGTCGGGGCCTCGCTGGCCGGGTGTGGACGCCGCCGGGGCGACGAGCCGTTTCTTCAGCTTTCGGAGCTCGTCGATCAACTCCTCCCTGGTCTTTTCTTCGTCACGCATACCGCGGCACACCTTGCGACCCAGCGGCCGTCGCACCCGCGTCGGACGCCTCGGTGCTCCGTCCCTCCTGAAGCGGGTCACGCGCGCAACGCATACGCGCGAATTTAGCCCGAACGGTCTCGGTGGTCAAGGCATCGAGGCCCTAAATCCAGGGCCCATCAAGGCCCGACACGTCCCGGCCCTCCAACAGATACCGGCCTGCCCTGAGGCTGGCCGGGCAGCCGAGAATGGTCATAAGAAGGTAGAATGAACACGAGAAAGGTCATGCGCACGGCACCCGTCGCCATCGCGGCCGTGTCGAGCGCGGTTCCTTGTTGAGTCAAGCCTCGTCAGGCGCGTCCGACTAATGACGTCATAGAGAGAGCGCCCATGGGTCGTCAGTTCGGAGATGTGCCGTCCAAGACATTCAAGCCCGGAGAAGTGATCTTCCGCCAGGGTGACGCCGGAACCGGCCTACCTGGTGCACGAGGGCAAGGTCGAGGTACGGAAACAGATCGACGGCGAGGAGCACGTCCTGCGCATCCTCGTCAAGGGCGACCTGCTGGGCGAGATCGCCTTGTTCCGCGATGCTCCTCACTCGGCCACTGCCGTGGCGGCCCAACGTGTGACCCTCCTCGTGATTCCCGCCAACCGGCTGGAGAACATGGTCCGCACTCATCCCAGCCTGGCGATTGCGCTCATCCGTCAGCTCGCGCGCATGGCGGCGGGCGGAGACAGCCGGCCGAGATCAGGGTCAGGGTAGCAGAGACGACGAGCCCGGTTCGGGCCTGCCAGTCGTACGCTGCTCGGCCACCGCGGCTCCGGAACCTGACCTCTCCTCGAGAGCCCCTGCCATGGCGGACTGTTCGGGCCTTGTGCCCCTGGCGACCATGCCTCAGATGAGGCAGGCATGCCACACTCGAAACCCTGGGCCTCGGCTTCGACCACAGCTTTCGGCGCGCTCCGAGCTGCAAACGGCTTTGATCTCAGCGATTGTCAGCACGCTGCAAGGCATCGTCGCTGGCATGGCGAATGCTGGGCTCCGTCAGCAGATCGAGCCCCATGTGATTCAGGGAAGAGAGGTTCGCCATATGGGCATGGTTTTCCCCGCGAGTACTGGAGAGAAGTGTCCGCGAGACGACTGTGGATCCCAGCGGGTAGAGCGGCTGGGCACACAGGTCGACTTCGGGAATCTGAGTCATCATTCGTCCGTTCGAGCGCTGTGGTTGTGTCTGAAGTGCCAGCGCCCCTTCAAGCTCGTGAGACGCGTCGGGGCTCAGGTTGGCGTCACGACGGAACGGAGGCGGCGGGCCCCGGTTGTCCAGCTCGACACCGACTCCGTAGTCGACGCTGCCGCCCACGTCACGGGAAGGAGGGTGTCGTGACTGCGCGTGATTTTCAGACGTCACGGTCTGGGCGCCTTCGAAGCGCGCCCCGCTCATGGCCAGGAGCGTGTCCGATTAACCTCCGTTCGAGCGCCGGCTTTGCCGGCGCAACGATTCCTGGGGGGAGGCTTCGGAAGGGGGGCGAAGCCCCCCTCCGAGTTTCCTAGCCCTTGATGTTGCCGATCGGGGCGACCGAGACGACCCTGCGCGAGAGGTCGAGACGGTGGAGCACATCCACCACGGCCGTCAGGTCCTTGTAGGCGAACCCGGCCTCCTCGGCGACCCCCGACTTGGAGGCGGCGCGGACGATGATGCCGCGCGCCGCCATGTCATTGATGAGCGCCTCCCCCCAGATGCGCCGCTTGGCCTGGGCGCGCGACATAGCGCGCCCGGCGCCGTGCGCCGTCGAGCCCCACGTCTCGGCCATCGCCCGCGCGGTCCCCACGAGCAGCGCCGAGCCGGTCTCCATGGAGCCGCCGATGATCACCGGCTGGCCCACGTCGCGGTAGGCCTCGGGCACATCCGCGGCACCGGGCCCGAAGGCGCGCGTCGCGCCCTTTCGATGGACGACCAGCTCCATCGCCTCGCCATTCACGACGTGGCGCTCGAGCTTGGCCGTGTTGTGGCAGACGTCGTACACGACGGAGAGCCCCAGCTCGCGCGCGCTCTTCCCGAACACCTTTTCGAAGACCTCGCGCACCTGGTGCGTGATCACCTGGCGATTGGCGAAGGCCGTATTGGCGGCGGCGGTCATGGCGCCGAAGTAGGCCTGGCCCTCCCGGGATCGGAAGGGCGCGCATGCCAGCTCCCGGTCCTTCACGCTGATGCCGTAGTGCTTCATCGCCTGGTCGAAGAGCCTCAGATAGTCGGTGCCGATCTGGTGGCCGAAGCCGCGCGAGCCGCAGTGGAGCATCACGCAGACCTGGCCCGGCGTATCCACGCCGAGCACCCGGGCGGCCGCCGGATCGTGGATACCGTCCGGCCGGATGACCTGGATCTCCAGGTAGTGGTTGCCCGAGCCCAGGGTGCCGAGCTGGTCCATGCCCCGGGCCATGGCGCGGGCGCTCACCTGTCCGGGATCGGCGCCGCCAAGACAGCCGCGCCCCTCCGTGCGGTCCACGTCCTCGGGCCAGCCGTAGCCATGGGCCACGCACCAGCCGGCGCCCTCCACCATGACGCGCTCGAACTCCGGCTCCGGGAGGTGGACGAAGCCCTTGGCCCCCACGCCCGAGGGCACGGCGCTGAAGAGCGCGCCGATCAGCTCGCGCAGCCGGGGTCGCACCTCGTCCTCGGTGAGGCTCGTGCGGATGAGGCGCATCCCGCAGTTGATGTCGAACCCGATGCCGCCCGGGGAAATGACGCCGGTGTCCGCCCTGAAGGCGGCCACGCCGCCGATCGGAAAGCCGTAGCCCCAGTGGCCGTCGGGCATGCAGAGGGCGGCGCGGACGATGCCGGGCAGGCAGGCCACGTTGGTCACCTGCTCGAACACGCCCTGGTCCATCTGCTCGAGCAGGGCCCGGGAAGCGTAGATGCGCGCGGGGACCAGCATCCCCGGCTTGGCGCTCGGCGGAATCTCCCAGATGCAGTCGCCGGCCTGGACGACCTTGCTCTCGAGGTTGCCCGACGTCTTCATGCCCACACCTTTAGCAGGCTGCGAGTTTCCCCGCACCCTGTTAGATGTCGATCACGAGCCGCGCGTGCCAGCCGCCCTCGACCCGCTCCAGGGCGAACTGGTGGAAGGTCAGGGCCTTGGGGTCGGCGCCGAGGGCGGTGCGCCCGGGATCGATGACGCCACCCTGGAGCTGGGCCCGAAGATGAAAGGGGCCGTCCCCCCCCACGCGGACTTGGCAGCGCGTGAACACCTGGCGGTCGCGATCCTTGAGAAAGATCAGCTCCGACACCCAATCATATAGCAGCAGGTCGAGCTCCGGGGCTTCGAGCGCCACGGTCCGGTCGATGGTGAGGGCCACGGTCGCCGGGTCCACCATGAGCTGAGCCAGAGCCGCGGCGGCGGTCTCGAAGAGATCGTCCAGATCCCGGCCCTCGAGGTCCACGGCGCAATCGGCGAGGGCCACCTCCTCGACGAACCTCCATCGGCCCAAGATCAGTCCCTGTGGCCCGCCGATCAGCCTATCGGGCCGCGTCGGCCATGATCGCCTCGAGCGTGGCCTCCACCTCCTGAGCGACGCCCTTCAGCCCCGGCGTCGCGTACAATTCCAGGACCGAGGTGGGCTTNNNCACCGAGATCCGACAGGGCAGCGCCGTGGAGATCTCGAGGTTGGCCTCGAGCACCTTCTTCGCCTGGTGAGGGTTGCAGACCTCGAAGATCCGGCACTCGCGGGCGAACTCCACGCCTTTCTTGGCCATGGTCGCCTTGGGGTCATGGACCCCCAGAGGCAGCCAGGACGGGGCTGACGGAAGCCAGGGCGACGCTGAGGGTACCAAGGACCAGCCAAAGCCATCGCGCCACGCGAGCCCTCCCGTCGGTACGAGAGCCCATCGTGACTCCATCTCAGCACAGCCAAGGCGGCACGGGGCACGAAATCTTGACCCCTAGCTCGTGATCCTGCACACCGCAGCGGCTCGACACCTGAGATGACCTTGCCTCGACGCCCACGCGGGGGTTACAAGGTCCGTGCCTACGGCGGTGAACTCGCGCGGGGGCTCCTCCAGATCGGCCTGCCAGCCGACTTGACAGTATAGCCATATTCGACGTATTGTACATTTCACGAGGAGGTGGCCCATGGTCAAGGTGGAGGCGACGGCTGCGCGGAATGGTTTCTCGGACCTCATCAGCAAGGTCCAGTACGGCGCCGATCGTGTGCTCATCGAACGGCGGGGGAAGGACGTTGCGGCGCTCATCTCGGTGGAGGATCTCCGTCTGCTTGAGATGTTTGAGGACGCGATCGACATCGACGCCGCACGGAAAGCGCTGGCGAACCCGAAGAACAAGGTTCGCGTGCCCCTCGATCAAGTGAAGAAGCGGCTGGGGCTGTAACCCTCCCGCGTGGCTCACACGGTCGAGTTCCTTAAGAGTGCCGAGGAGGAACTAGCCGGGCTTCCCAAGGAGGCCCAGCGGCAGATCGTAAGGAAGGTCGAGCGCCTGAAGGACGATCCGCGACCGGCTGGCGTCAAGCAGCTGAAGAGCCCCGAGAAGTTCCTCCGACTGCGAGTGGGCGACTACAGGGTCATCTACGTCGTCGACGGTAAGCACCTCGTGGTCCTAGTCGTCAGCATCAGGGACCGGAAGGAAGTCTACGAGGGCCTGGAAGTGCTTGCTCGACGTGTCAAGGTTTGGAGGCAGCACCGGCCCTAATGATCTCAGGCAGGCCCGGTCAGACATCAAACCAGGGCGCTCTCACTGTGAGCGAGCCGTGAAGAAGACCAACTCGCACCGCCAGGCCCTCGGTGGACACCTCAAAACCGGCCATACGTGGACGGGCAAGACCGGCCATAGGGCGCGCGCCCAAGCCGAGAAACTTGTAGCGTACTCCGACGAATCTCCATCCGCCCAAGATCAGTCCCTGTGGCCCGCCGATCAGCCTATCGGGCCGCGTCGGCCATGATCGCCTCGAGCGTGGCCTCCACCTCCTGAGCGACGCCCTTCAGCCCCGGCGTCGCGTACAATTCCAGGACCGAGGTGGGCTTCCTCGAGCACCTTCTTCGCCTGGTGAGGGTTGCAGACCTCGAAGATCCGGCACTCGCGGGCGAACTCCACGCCTTTCTTGGCCATGGTCGCCTTGAGGTCGTGGATCCCCAGGACGCCGAACTTGTGGCGCGTGACCGCCGCCTCCAGGTCCTTGGCGACCTCATCCAGCGACTTCCTGGACTCAACGATGTGCAGCATGGGCCTCCTCCTTGTGTCGTTCGGCCATGTAGTAGAGGATGGGGACCGCCATCCGCGAGAGCAGGGTGGACGCGACCTCGCCCGCCATCAGCGACAGCGCCAGCCCCTGGAAGATCGGATCGAAGAGAATCACCGAGGCGCCGACCACCACCGCCGCGGCCGTGAGCAGCATGGGCCGGAAACGGACCGCCCCGGCGTCCACCACCGCCTGGGCGAGGGGCATCCCCTGGGCGCGGCGCAGCTCGATGAAGTCCACCAGGATGATCGAGTTGCGCACGATGATGCCGGCGCCGGCGATGAAGCCGATCATGGAGGTCGCGGTGAAGAAGGCGCCGAGAAGGCCGTGCGCGGGCAGGATGCCCACCAGCGTGAGCGGGATCGGGGCCATGATGACGAGCGGCGTCCGGAACGAGCGGAACCAGCCCACCACCAGGACATAGATCAGGACCATCACCGCGCCGAAGGCGATCCCGAGATCGCGGAACACCTCGTAGGTCACCTGCCATTCGCCGTCCCACTTCATCGAGACGCGGTCCGTCAGGAAAGGCTGGCTCGCGACGTACCGCGGCATGGGCCGGCCGCCGGCTAGCCGTAGCTGGTCGAGCTGACGGTTCATGCGGAGGATGGCGTAGACCGGACTCTCCTCCTGGCCGGCCACGTCGGCGGTGACGTAGACGACGCGCTGGAGGTTCTTCCGGTAGACGAACGGCGCCTGGGCCGTGGCCTCCACGCGCGTCAGCTCGGAGAGCGGGACCAGGACGCCGCCCGCGCCCTTGAGCTTGAGCCCCCCGAGGGCGTCCATCCCGCTCCGCTGCTCCCGCGGGAAGCGGACGAAGATCGGCACGTCTTCCTTCTCAGCCGGCAGGTGCGCGAGCCCGCGGCTCGTTCCACCGAGGGCCACCTGCAGCGCCTCGACCATCTCGCCGGTGGAGATCCCGTAGAGCGCGGCCTTCTCCTTGTCCACGACGAAACGGTAGCCGGGCTGGGGGTCCTCCACGTACCAGTCCACGTCCACCACGCCCGGTGTCCGCTCGAAGATCCCGAGCACGTCCCGGGCCGCGTCGAGCTGGGCGGCGCGGTCGTCGCCGTAGACCTCGGCCACCAGGGTCTGGAGCACCGGAGGGCCGGGCGGCACCTCGGCCACCTTGACCCGCGCCCCCGACGGCGCGGCGATGTGCTGGAGCAGCGGCCTCACGCGGCCGGCGATGCCGTGGCTCTGCGAGCTGCGTTGCGACTTCGACCGCAGGTTGACCTGGATATCGGCCACGTTGGGCCCCTGGCGGAGCGGCGGGAAGTAGTGGCGGATCAGCCCGTTGAAGTTGTACGGCGCCGCGGCGCCCACGTAGAGCTGGAGATCGGTGACGTCGGCGTCGGTGGCCAGGCTGTCGGCCAGCTCGCGGGTCACGCGCGCCGTCTCCTCGAGCGTGGTCCCCTCGGGCATGTCCACGATCACCTGGAACTCGCTCTTGTTGTCGAAAGGCAGCATCTTCACCCGCACGAGCTTGAGGTAGACGAGCGAGCTGGCGGCCAGCAGCAGGAGCACCATGGCGGCGAGGAAGAGGGTCCGGCGCTTCCAGTCCCGGATGAGCGGCGCCATGATGCGGCGATAGAGGCGCGTCGTCCAGTCGTCCTTGGATTCCGCCGTCGCGGCGCCTTCGCGCCCGATGGTCGGGGACTCGACGGCGGGCTCGGACGCGTCCGGTCGCAGCAGCCGGGTTGCCGCCCAGGGCGAAACGATGAAGGCGATGAAGAGCGAGAACAGCATGGCCACCGAGGCGCCGACGGGGATGGGACGCATGTACGGGCCCATGAGGCCGCCCACGAAGGCCATGGGCAGGATGGCGGCGATCACGGCGAAGGTGGCGAGGATGGTGGGGTTGCCGACCTCGTCCACCGCTTCCACGGTCACGGCCGTGCGGGGACGCCCCCGGTTCTGCGGCAGGTGGAAGTGGCGCGCGATGTTCTCCACCACCACGATGGCGTCGTCCACCAGGATCCCGATGGAGAAGATGAGCGCGAAGAGCGTCACGCGGTTCAGCGTGTAGCCGTAGAGGTAGTAGAGAAACAGGGTGAGCGCGAGCGTCACGGGGATGGCGACCAGCACCACCAGCGACGCGCGAATGCCGAGGAAGAGTGCGATCAGCACGGTGACCGACAGCGTCGCCAGCAGCAAGTGCTTCAGCAGCTCGTTGGACTTCTCGCTGGCGGTCTCCCCGTAGTTGCGCGTCACGGTGAGGTGCGCGTCGCCGGGAATCAGCGTCCCGCGTGCTGCCTCGACCTTGGCGAGCACCCGCTCCGCGATGACGACCGCGTTGGTCCCCTTCCGCTTGGCCACCGCCAGCGTGACGGCCGGCGCGGCCTGCCCCGCCGCCGGCCCCCGGCCGAGCGCCGCGCCGCCGCGCCCGCCCATCATCAGCACGTACTCCTGCGGCTCCTCGGGCCCATCATCGATGGAGGCCACGTCTCTCAAGTACACCGGCCGGCCGCGCGAGACCCCGATCACGAGCCGGCCGAGCTCCGGGGCAGTCGCGACAAAGGTGCCGGCATCCACCAGGTACTCCCGGTTGCCGCGCGAGAAGCTCCCCGCTCTCGACTCCCGATTGGCCTCCCCGAGAGCGGCGAGCACGCGTCCGGGGGCCACGCCGAAGCCCGCCATGCGATCGCGGTCCAGGGTGACCCGGAGCTGGCGGCGCAGGCCGCCGATGAGCCGCGTCTCCGAGACGTCGGGGACCGCCTTGACCTGGTCGTCGAGCTGGGCCGCGATCCGGCGGAGCGTGAAGGGGTCGACTCGCTCGCTCCAGAGGGTGAGGGCGAGGATCGGCACGTCGTCGATTGAGCGGGGCTTGATCAGCGGCTGGGAGGCCCCGGGCGGGATCAGGTCGAAGTTGGAGGAGAGCTTGTCGTGCAGCTTGACCATGCTCCGCTCCTCGTCCTCGCCCACGTAGAAGCGCACGATGGCGACACTCGCCCCGGGCTGGCTGATCGAGTACACGTACTCCACACCGGGGATCTCGCGCAGCTTCTTCTCCATCGGGATACTGACGCGCTCCTCCACCTCCTTGACGCTCGCGCCCGGCATCCCCACGAAGACGTCGGCGAAGGGAACCACGATCTGCGGCTCTTCCTCCCGCGGCGTGGCGAGCACCGCGAAGAGCCCGAGGAGCAGCGAGGCCAGGATCACGAGCTGGGTGAGCTTGGAGTCGATGAAAGCGCGGGCCACGCGCCCCGCGAATCCGAGCTGCTCGCTCACGACGTGGTCTCGACGCGGCCGCCGTCGGTCACGCGCTCGACGCCCTCGGTGACCACGCGCTCCCCCGGATTGAGCCCCGAGAGGATCTCCACCCGATCCCCGCGTCGCTGGCCCGCCGTGACGAGCCGGAGCCGCGCCACGCTCCGCTCGTCCACCACGTAGACGCCGGTGAGCTGGCCGCGCTCGACGAGGGCGCGCGCCGGCACCAGCAGGGCTTTCCGCTCGCCCGCGGGAAAGCGCGCGCGACCGAACGCGCCCGACCGCAGCCCCGGAACGGCCGGCAGGTCCAGCTTCACCGTCACGCTCCGGCTGGCCGGATCGGCCGCCGGTATGACCTCGGCCACTCGCGCGTCGAGCGGCCGTCCTACCGCGTCGACCATCACGGGCACCGTCTGACCGAGCCGCACGCGCCCCATGGCCGACTCCCCCACCTCCGCCTCCAGCCGGTAGTGGCGGGGATCGTCGAGCGTCAGCAGCGTCTGGCCTGGAACCGCTAGGTTGCCGGGCTCCACGCGCCGCTCCACCACCACGCCCGTCTCGGGGGCCGCGATCCGCGTGTCGCCGAGGGCGATTCGCGCGGTCTCGAGCTCCGCGCGCGCCTGCTCGATGCGCCGCAGCACCTGCTGCTCGCGGGCCGTGAGCGCCGAGATGCGCGCCTTTGCTTGCGCCACGACCGCCGCCGCGCTCTTGTGCTTGGCGTCCATCCCCTCCCAGTCCTGGGCGCTGACCAGCTCGCGGTCGAAGAGCTGGCGGTACCGAGTGGCGGTGGCCTCGGCGTACCGGTGATCGGCCTCGGCCGATCGGAGCCCGGCTTCGGCCTCATCGAGGAGCCTCTGGGCCTCGGCCAGCGCCATCTGCGATTCCGCGACGGCGGCCTGCGCGCGATCCGACCGGGCCGTGAGCTCGCGGTCGTCGATGACCACCAGCAGGCGGCCCTTCTCGACGACATCGCCCTCGCGCGCGCGCACCTCGCGCGCATAGCCCTGCACCTTGCTGGCGACCAAGGTCTGCGTCTTCGATCGCACCGTCCCCACGGCCTCCAGGGCCTCGCTCACCGGCTCCACGGCCGCGGTCGCCACGCGAACGCCGCGCGCCACCGGCGCCTCGGCCCTGGGCGCCTCGGGTGCCTCGCGCCCGCACGCGGCCGAGAGCACGAGCGCCAGGAGGACCGCGCTCCGCCGTGCGATGCGGCTCATGGCCGATCTCATGCGGCCGCCTCGACGGGCTCGACCAGGAGGTGGCCGTCCTCGACCCGGGCGACGCGGTCGAAGCCGGCGATCATGCGCTCGTCGTGGGTCACGACGATCACCGCCGATCCCTTCTCCCGGGCCAGGCGTCTCAGGTGGTCCATGACGCTCTTGCCGCGCTCGGTGTCGAGCGAGGCCGTGGGCTCGTCGGCCAGGATGAGGCGCGGGTTGTTGGCGAGCGCCCGCGCGATGGCCACGCGCTGCCGCTCCCCGCCGGAGATCGCGGCCGGATAGCTCCGGGCCCGGTGGTCGATCTTGAGGTAGGCCAGAAGCTCGCGGGCGCGCGCGGCCGCCTCCCGCCTCCGGATCCCGTTGATGTCGAGCGCCACCAGCACGTTCTCGGTCACGTTGAGGAAGGGGATCAGATTGTGGTGCTGGAAGATGAACCCGATCTTGCGGCGGCGGATGAGCTTGGGGTCCCGGCAGACCCAGCGGCCGTCGTAGACCTCCTCGTCGTCGATCGCGATCCGGCCCGAGGTAGGCTCCGTGACAAGCCCGATGGTATTGAGCAGGGTGGACTTGCCCGACCCGCTCGGCCCGATGATGGCGACCAGTTCTCCGGGCTCCACGGTCATGGTGGCGTCCTCGATGCCCACGACCGCGGTGTCGCCCCGGCCGTAGATCTTGGTGAGCTTCTCGAAGGCGACGGCGGGCATCTAGCCTCCGAGCGCCTGGAGCGGCTCCACCGCCAGGGCGCGGCGGATCCCGAGCAAGCTCGCCAGGACGCAGATCCCCGCCACGATGCCGAGGAGCGCCAGGTGGTCGGCCGGGAGCAGCACCACTCGCCGCGGGAAGCGGTCGTAGAGGGAGTGGATCAGCACGGCGCCTACCGCGAAGGCGATGGCGCCCAGGGCCAGCGACTGCTGCATGATCAGCTTGACCATCATCAGGCCGGGGGCGCCGATCAGCTTGAGCGTGGCGATCTCCCGGATCTTGTCGATGGTGAGCGTGTAAATGATCAGGGCCACGATCACGGTGGAGATGACGAGGAGGATCACCGTGAAGAGGCCGATCTGGCGCCGCGCCTTGTCGATCACGGTGCGGGTCAGGATCTGCTCCTGGTCCCACGCGGTGAGCACCGTGTAGTGCTTCCACCCCTCGATCCTCCGCCCCACCAGGCCGGCCTCCGCGCCCGGCGCCAGGCGGACCGCGATGGCGTTGGCGATGTGGGTGCTCTGGGTGATGCCCTCGACGGCGCCGCTGACCTCGCCTGCGAGCCCGGGGGCGAGCCGCGTGAGCCCGCGGAGCGCGGTCTCGATGCGCTCGCGATCGTTGCGGATCCCCTCGCTGCTCTTCTTGAACTGCAGTTCTTGTGCGTCCACCAGCGAGAGGAACAGCGCCGGATCGCCGCTCGATGAGACCATCTGGCGCCCGAGCCCGACCACGGTGAAGCGGTGCCGGCCGAGGGCGAGCACGTCACCGACCGCGAGCCCCGCGCCCTGATCGGCCACCGCCTCGTAGCGCTTCTGGCCGATGGCCCGGCCTGCGGCGAGCGGCCCGTGGCCGCCGAGCGCTCCCGGCCGGTGACCGATGACGTAGAGCCTGAGCGCGCGCCCCGCATGCTCGACCTGCACGTTCTGGTAGGACACCGGGCTCGCCTCCACGACGCCCGGCACCACGGCCAGAGCCCGGTAGAGGTCCTCGGGGACGCGGGAGGCCTCGGCGAATGGCCCGCGCGTGTCCTTTTGGACCACCCAGAGATCGGCGCCGGAGGCGTTGAGGATCGCGGTCGCCTCGACCACCAACCCGCGGTAGATCCCCACCATGGACATGACGACGGCGATGAGCAGGCCCAGGCCGATGCCGGTGAGGAGGAACCGCCCGAGGTTGTAGCGGATGTCCCGCACCGCGAGATTCATCGTCCACCCTCGCCCGCCGTCTTGACGCGCTGGCCGTCCTTCAGGGCGGAGGGAATGGGGGGCGGACCCACGACCACCTGGTCCCCGTCGTCGAGACCCGACGCCACCTCGACATCGCCGCTCCTGGGGTCCCGGGCTCGGATGGCGATCGGCTTGAGCCTCGCGCGCCCTCCGTCCACGACAAAGGCGGCCGGGCCGCCGGGCCCCTTCATCACCGCCGTGCCGGGCAAGACCCGGGCCGCCGGCGCGGCGCGCGTGATGATGGTGGCCTCGGCCTGCTGACCGATGCGCAGCCCCGGAGGCGGCTCGAGGAGGCGCACCTCCGCCGTGAGCTCCTCGGTGACGCGGTCGCTTTCCTCCCCGATGCGGACGACCTCGCCCGGGAAGCTCTTGCCCGGGCTGCCGCGCAGGGTGACCTGGGCGCCCTGGCCCACCTTGAGGCCCCCCAGGAGGCTCTCGTCCACGTTGATCCGGACCCAGACGCTCGTCGGATCCACCATCTTGAACATGGGAGCGCCCGGCACGATCACGGCTCCCGGTTCCACCTCGCGCGAGAGGATCAGCCCCGAGATCGGGGCGAGGACAGACGTGTCGCGCAGCCGGGACTCGCTCACTCCGACAGCGGCGCTCGAGACGCCCGCTTCACGCTCGGCCATGCGGATCGCGGACTCGCTGCGCGCCACCTCGGCCTCCAGGGCCACCATCTCAGCGCGCAGGCTCTCCACGTCGGCTTCCGCCACGCGCAGCTCGGTCGAGCGCACGTCAAGGTCCTGGCGCGCGATGAGCTCGCGCTCGTGGAGCTGTCGGTAACGCGAGAGGGTGACATGGGCGAGGTCGGCATTGGCGAGCGCCTTGTTGATGGCCGCGCGCTTGGCCTCGAGGGTCGCCCGGGCCCGGGCGAGGGTGGCCTGCTCCAGGCGCACCGACTCGAGCGCCTTATCCCGCCCCAGGGCGCTCTGCTCGCGCTGCTGGAGGAAATCGTCGTTCTCGAGCACGGCCAGGAGATCCCCCTGGCGCACCCGGTCACCCTGGTCGCGGAGGAGCTTGACGACACGCCCGGTGATCTTGCTCCCCACCTCCACGTACACGCGGGCCTCCACCGTCCCGGTGCCGAAGGCGCGGGCCTGGAACTCCCGCGGGGCCACGATCACCACCTGGACCGCGGGCACGGAGAGCACGCGGAGCCAGACGAACGTGAGAGCGCCGAGCGCAAGCGCAACGGGCACCGCGATGGCGAGTATTTTCTTCATCTCTTTCAGTCTGGCACTTTCAGTCTGGCACCGGCTCCGCGAGCGCCGTATGACGGCGCTCACACGGGTTGCGCAGCCTCGCTCCTGACCCCGAGCTTTTTGAGCAGGTCCTCCATCAGGCACCAGCGCGTGAGCGCGGACTGGAAGAGGTTGAGGCCCACGAACAGCGTGAACAGGAGCCAGTACGGGCTGTGCACGTAGCTCAGCACGACGCTCACCGTCACGAAGGTCCCGGCGATCAGTCGGATCCAGCGCTCAAGGGACATGACTGCCTCCTTACACAAAAGACATGGAAACGGACTCTCACTCGGGAAACCTGAGCTGCAATGGGGGTGCCACGACCGAGCCGAGCAGAATCAGCTAGTTGTTGATCAAGGTGCGCTGCGACCGAGGCGACCCTGCCCCAGACGAGACGAGCCTGCCCCAGCGGTCCGTGCAGGTTGAGCGGCCGGCCCCGCGGGCCCCCCGCCATGCGTCTCTGCGTTGAGATCATTGCTCCACCGGGCCACTTGTTTCAGGAACCGCCGCTCAGCCCGTACTTCTTGAGCTTGTAGCGGAGCACGCGCTCGCTGATCCCGAGGAGTTCGGCGGCCCGTGTCTGAACGCCACTGGCCCTGGCCAGCGCCTCCCGGATCATCCGCCGCTCGAGCCCTTCCACCGCGGCCTCGAGCCCCGCGTCCACCGCCGGCTCGGGGGCCGGATCGTGCAGCGTCAGCGGCAGGTCCGCGACCCCGATGACGTCGTCCCGCG
>WNGB01006805.1_pt1 | contig 28392 bp, 22 predicted proteins | sample 5400681 | NCBI WGS metagenome assembly WNGB01 (sample SAMN13153367, study PRJNA577476) | soil metagenome | isolation source: 115 cm soil or saprolite under grassland replicate 2 | place: USA:California | collected 2016-06-15
CGAGTCCCAGTACGGGCGGCGGCGGGGGCGCGAGTCCCAGTACGGCCGCGACCGGGTGCACCGTCGGTGTGTCCTGGAACAACTTCCAGCAGCCACGGTGGGCGGCGCACGACAAGCCCAACATCCAGAAGACGGTCGAGGCCGGAGGCGGCACGTACATCGATGCCGACGCGAACCTCAGCAACGAGCAGCAGCTCACCGACGTCGACACTCTCATTTCGAAGGGTGCCAAGGTCCTGATCCTGCTCGCCCAGGACAACAAGGCGATCCTGCCGGCACTCGCCAAGGCCAAGGACGCGGGCATCCCGGTCATCGCATATGACCGGCTCATCGAAGACACGAGCGTTCTCTACATCACGTTCGACAACGTGCTGGTCGGCAATGCCGAGGCGAAGGCGATCCTGGCGAAGGTGCCGAAGGGCAACTACGTGCTCATCAAGGGCGACCCGGGCGATCCGAACGCGTCCACCTTCCTGCCGAAGGGCTGGGACGACGCCGGCCTGAAGGACAAAGTCGCCTCCGGCGACATCAAGATCCTGAACGGCCCGGACGGGACGTTCACCGACGCCTGGAAGACCGAGAAGGCCCAGGCCAACATGGAGGCGATCATCGACAAGGCCGTCTCCGCCGGCACCAAGATCGAGGCCATCCTTGCGGAGAACGACAGCACGGCGCTCGGCGTCGTGGCGGCGCTCACCGCGAAGTCCTACGGCTACCCGCCCCTGAGCGGCCAGGACGGCGACCCCGCCAACCTGAACAACGTCGCGCTGGGCAAGCAGTACGTGGACGTCTTCAAGAACGCCAACGAGCTGGGCAAGACCGCAGGCGCGGCGGCGCTGAAGCTCTGCGCCGACCCGAAGACGCTGGCCCTGACGCTTCCGGACGGCCTCGTCGACAAGTCCGTCGCTCCGACGGCCGGGCTCGCCGCCCAGGACTTCAAGACCCCTGGCGGCGTCACCGTGAAGTCGTTCATCCTCCAGCCCACCCCGCTCACCGCGGATAACCTCCAGGTGGCGATCGATGCTGGTCAGATCTCGAAGGCTGACCTCTGCAAGGGCGTCGACGCGGCAACCGCGCCGGCGGCCTGCAAGTGACGGTCTTGGACCGCTGAAGCAAGCATCCGACCTGCGTCCCCGGGGATCCCCGGGGACGCAGGTCACTTCGCCCTAGAACAAGGAGGGGCCGCAGTGACGAACGTGGCGGATGCGGCACGGACATCGGGTCAGATCCCGCCTGCTCGCACCTCGCTTCGTGGTCTACTCGCCCAGACGGAGATCGATCTCCGTCTGTTCGGCATGCTCGTGGCGTTTGCGCTGATCCTCCTGACGTTCAATATCCTGAGCGGGGGCAAGTTCTTCCAACCGACGAACATGGTCACGCTGGCGGTCCAGGCGACGGGCGTGGCGATCATCTCGACGGGGATGGTCCTCGTCATCGTCTCGCGCAACATCGACCTGTCGGTCGGGTCGCTGGTCGGCGTCATCGCCATGACCTACGCCCTGCTGATGACCGACTGGATGCCGAACATCCTCGGCATTGGCCCCGATTTCCCCTTCCGGTGGGCCATCGCGCTGGGCTTCGGCGTGGGCCTGGGTGCCCTCATCGGCGCCCTTCAGGGCTTCATCATCGCCTACATCGGCGTGCCCTCATTCATCGTCACCCTGGGAGGGCTGCTGTCGATCCGTGGGGTCGTCTGGTACCTCTCGAGCGGCGCGGCCGTGTCGGGCCTGGACGGCAACTTCCAGCTCATCGGCGGCGGGGCACAGGGATCGATCGGAGGCACCCTGACCTGGATCCTCGGCCTCATCGGGTGCCTCGCGATCGTCGCGTTGCTCATCAACGCCCGCCGGCAGCGCCGGCGCTTCGGCTTCCCGCTCCGGCCCGTCTGGGCCGAGATCCTGCTGGGCGTCGTCGGATGCGCGGCCGTCGTGGGCGTCGCTGCCTTCGCCAACGCCAACCTCTGGCCGAGGGGCCTCGCCGACCGGTACGCTGCCGAACACAACATCCCCGTCCCAGCGGGCGGCCTGCAGATTCCGGCCGGCATCCCGCTCCCGATCATCCTGCTCATCGGCGTGACCCTCGTGATGACGTGGATGGCCTCACGCCGAAAGTTCGGGCGATACGTCTACGCCTATGGCGGCAACCCCGAGGCCGCCGAGCTCGCCGGCATCAACACCCGCTGGATCATCCTGAAGACCTACGTCGTGATGGGCGTGCTCTGCGCCCTCGCGGCGGCCATCGCCTCGGCGCGGCTCAACGGTGCGACGCTCGATGTCGGCCAGAGCTACGAGCTGTACGTCATCGCCGCGGCGGTCGTAGGCGGAACGTCCTTCGCTGGCGGCATCGGGACCATTCCGGGTGCAGTGCTCGGCGCGTTCGTCATGCAATCGCTCGCCTACGGGCTGAGCTTCATGGGCATCAACTCGCCCGGCCAGAACGTCGTGGCCGGAATCGTCCTGATCCTCGCCGTGGGTCTCGACGCCTTCAACCGTCGCCGCGGCTCGTGAGTGGCATGGCGGCGCGACCGTGACCGTCGCCGAGCGCACGCCGCTCGTGGAGATGCAGAACATCAACGTCGCCTTCGGTGGCGTGCACGCGGTTCGCGACGTGACGATCGACCTGTATGCGGGTGAGGTCATCGGCCTCGTCGGCGGCAACGGCGCCGGCAAGTCCACGTTGATGCGCGTCCTGTCGGGTGCGCACCCGGCCGACTCGGGCGTCATCAACATCGATGGCAAGGCGGTCAGCATCAGCAACCCGCGCGACGCCAAGACGTACAACATCGAGACCATCTACCAGACGCTGGCGCTCGCCGACAACGTCGATGCACCGGCCAACATGTTCCTCGGCCGGGAGCTGACGACGCGCTGGGGGACGCTCGACGATTCGACCATGGAGGATCAGACCCGCAGGGTCATGGGCCGCTTGAACCCGAACTTCAAGCGGTTCAAGACGCCGGTGAAGTCGCTCTCCGGCGGTCAGCGCCAGGCAGTGGCAATCGCGCGCGCGGTCCATTTCAACGCGCGGATCCTGATCATGGACGAGCCCACAGCAGCGCTCGGTCCGGCCGAGACGGCGCAGGTGCGCAACCTCGTCAAGCAGCTCAAGGAAGATGGCATCGGCATCTTCCTCATCAGCCACGACATCCACGACGTGTTCGACCTATCCGACCGGGTGAGCGTGATGTACCACGGGCGGATCGTGGACACGGTCAACAAGGGCGAAACGACACCCGACGACATCCTGGGCATGATCATCCTGGGCAAGAAGCCCGAGGAGGTCACCCAGAAGGAGCTCGCGGAGCTCGAGCTCCGCAGCTGATCCGAGCCCGTTCGGGGCGCGTTACAGCCGCCGGAACGTCGGGGCCAGCGCAGGATAGAGCTCCCGGTACCGCGCCTGGGCGTCCGCATACACGAGCGCGTCCGGTCCAGGCTCGGCCACGGGCACGGCCGTGACGAGCGCGCCGGCGGCGGCCTCCACCGTTGGGAACCAGCCGGCGCCCACCGCGGCCAGGAGAGCCGCCCCGTAGGCGGCTCCCTCCGAGGTGTTCACCGTCGCGATCTCGGCGCCAAGGACGTCCGCCAGGATCTGGCGTGAGGGTCAGCCCCACGAACGCCCCGCGGGCCAGCGGATCGGCGTGCGGACTCCGCTCTCCGGAGAGGTACGGGAGGAAGACGAGCCCATCGCTTCCGGCCGGCACGCCGGCCGACGGCGCCACCAGGTCGGCAAACGCCACGCCGGGCGCGGCCGCGTCGCGGAACCAGCGCAGGCTGCCGGCGGCCGACAGCATCACGGACATCATGTGCCAGCGGCCGGGGACGGCATGGCAGAAGGCATGGACTCGCCCGCGCGGCTCGAACAGCGGGCCGTCCGTCGTCGCGAACACGACGCCCGACGTGCCGAGCGAGAGCGCGACCGTGCCCGCCGCGACGGCACCCACGCCAACCGCGTTCGCCGCCTGGTCGCCCCCGCCGGCGACCACCGGCGTGCCGGTCCGCAGGCCGGTCATCCCTGCGGCGAGCCCGTCCACGCGTCCAGTTACGGCCGGCCCCTCGTACGTGGGAGGGAACCACGCCGGATCGAGCTCGAGGCGCTCGAGGATCTCTGCGGACCAGTCGCGCGCCGCGAGGTCGAACAGGATCGTCCCCGCCCCGTCCGCCTTGTCCACGGCATAGCCGCCGGTCAGCTGGAGGCGGACGAAATCCTTCGGCAGCACCACGTGTGCGACGCGCGCCCAGACGTCCGGTTCGTGATCGCGGACCCAGAGCAGCTTCGGGGCGGTGAAGCCGGTGAGCGCATCGTTGCCCGTGATCGCGATGAGTCGTTCGGGGCCCACCGCCGCGCGGATCGCGTCGCACTCGGCACCCGTTCGCTGGTCGTTCCAGAGAATCGCCGGCCGGAGCGGCCACCCGTCTCGGTCGAGGAGGACGGCACCGTGCATCTGCCCGGTGAGTCCGACCGCCTCGACGTCCGCGCCATCGAGGCCGCCGGTCGTCAGCGCGCGCTCGATCGCCTCGACGGCCGCGTCCCACCATTGGTCGGGGCGCTGCTCGGTCCAGAGTGGATGAGGAGTCTCGAATCCGTACTCGGATGTCCCGACCGAGCGGACGACACCCTCCGCGTCGACGACGATCGCCTTGGTCGCCGTCGTCGAGACATCGATGCCAAGGACGAAGGCCACAGGATCAGGGTCGAGCGGCGTTCTCGACGCGCGCTTCCTGGCCGGCTGTCCAGATCTCCTGGTTCACGAGGTTCTCCAGGAGCTCCTGGCGTCCCGACACCGGCTGTGGATCGATCTCGCCGGCGGCGACGCGTCCGGCGAGGACCTCCAACGGGACCTCGCCGGCCAGGATCTTCCGACCGAGCGGACCGGCCCAGCCCTCATATCGTTCCGCGCGCAGCCGCTCGAGGGTCGATCGCTCGATCATCGCGGCGGCGACGAGGAGCGCCCGGGCCAGCGTATCGATCCCGCCGATGTGCGCATGGAACAGGTCCGTCCGGTCCATGCTCTGGCGGCGGAGCTTGGTGTCGAAGTTGAAGCCACCGGTCGTGAACCCGCCGGCGCGGACGATCTCGTAGACGGCCAGCGACAGCTCCTCGACCGAGTTTGGGAACTGGTCGGTGTCCCAGCCGTTCTGGTAGTCGCCCCGGTTGGCGTCGATGCTGCCGAAGATTCCGTGGCTCAGCGCATACGCGACCTCGTGGTGGAAGCTGTGGCCGGCGAGGGTCGCGTGGTTGGCCTCGAGATTCAGGCGGTACTCGCCGGCGAGATCGTGGCGGACGAGGAAGCCATGGACGGTCGCGGCGTCGTAGTCGTACTGGTGCTTGGTCGGCTCCTGCGGCTTGGGCTCGATCAGCAGCGCGCCCCGAAAGCCGATGCGGTGCTTGTGCTCGGCGACCATGGCCAGGAACCGGGCCAGTTGCGCCTCCTCGCGGGCGAGATCGGTGTTGAGCAGCGTCTCATAGCCCTCTCGGCCACCCCACAGCACGTAGTTGGCACCGTTGAGGCGGTGGGTCGCCTCGAGCATCGCCTTTACCTGGGCCGCCGCGTAGGCGAAGACCTCCGGGTCAGGGTTGGTCGCGGCGCCGGCGGCGTACCGCGGGTGGCTGAACAGGTTGGCGGTGCCCCACAGCAGCCCCACACCCGTCCGCCTCATGTGGCGCTCGATTTCCTCCACGATCGCGTCGAGGTTTGCCTTCGTCTCGGCGAAGGTCCGGCCCTCCGGGGCGACATCCCGATCGTGGAAGCAGAAGAAGGGGACGCCGAGCTTGGCGAGGAACTCGAAGGCGGCCTCCACCCTGGCCCGGGCTGCGATCATCGGATCGAGCCGGGGATCGAGCCACGGTCGGTCGAACGTGCCCACGCCGAAGACGTCCGAGCCGGGCCAGTTGAACGAGTGCCACAGGCACACCGCGATCCGGAGGTGATCCTTCACCGGTTTGCCGAGAACGAGGCGATCGGGCTGGTAGACCTTGAACGAGAGCGGATCTGTCGACTCGAGCCCGCCGAACGGAACCGGCTCAGCGACTGCCGAGAAGAAGTCACCGTTCATGGCAGATCCTCCTGCACCCCCGACCCCTACCCGAAGGGGACGCCTCACCTCCACGCGTGAGCGTATCAGCTACGTTCTCGTGCGGGAGAACACAGGCCCGGGTCGCGTGGCCGCCGTCAGCGGCGCGGGTCGACGTGGATCTTGGGTCCGGAACCCGAGCCCTCGGGGCGCCATCCACCGAGCACCGCGCCGACCTCCTCGAGTCCGACGGTGGCGGCGACGAGCGGCCGCGGATCCACCGCACCGGAGGCGTACAGCTCGATCGCTCCGTCGAGCCCGCCCGACCCGCCGAGGATCCCGACCGCCGTGACATCCTTGAGCACGATCGTTCTCGTGTCGATCGAGCTCGAGGTTCCGGACAGGCCGATGTAGACCACCCGCTTGCCGGGCTCGACGAGGTCGAGGGCCAGCGCGGGCATCGTTGCGTCATTCGTGGCGTCGATGACGGCGTCGAACGACCGCGACGGAAGGTCATCGAAGCCCCACACGCCGTGGAGACCGAGGCCGCGGGCGAAGTCGACGGATCGTCGCGACCGGCCCATGAGGTGAACCTCTGCCCCCTGGGCCAGGGCGAAGAGCGCGCCGAGCTGGCCGATCGCGCCAGCACCCAGGATGAGGACGCGATCGCCTTGCGAGAGGGCGGCGGCCTGGACCGCACGCAGGGCGTTCGCGCCGGGCTCGACCATGGCGCCGGCCACCGTGTCGATCGCGTCGGGCAGCTGATGCAGGGCGCTGACCGGCATGACCAGCTGTTCTGCGAGCGCTCCCGGCCAGCCGCGGCGGATGCCGACCTCGAATCGCTCCTCGCACAGGTGCTGCCGGCCGCTCAGGCAGCGGTGGCAGCGCCCGCAGCCGAGCATCGTGTCGCCAGCGGTCCGGCGGCCGATCCAGCCGGCGTCCACGCCAGCGCCCACGGCCGAGACCGTCCCGCACCACTCGTGTCCCAGCCGGATCGGGTAACGGGCGTGGCCCTGCTGGAGGTACGCCATCTCGCCGGTGAAGTACTCGACGTCCGTGCCGCACAGGCCGACCCGGTCGACGTCGACGACGACCTGGCCCGGCTGCGGGGTCGGCGCCTCCACGTCCTCGACGGCCCCGGCCCGCGGTCTGCTGACGACGAACGCCCTCATCCCGGTCCGAGGCTTCGGGCCACGCGGGCGAGATTCGCGTCAAACGGCCGCGCCCGCGTCGACATTCGTCCAGTGTGACACCGGCGACTGCACCTCGACCATGGCCGCCTGCCAACCTGTCGCCATCGAGGACCAACAGTGACCCCAGCCGAGAAGCAACTCATCCGATCCAATTGGGCCGCCGTGGAGCCCATCGCGGACGTGGCCTCCGATCTCTTCTACGCTCGCCTGTTCGAGCTCGACCCGAAGCTGGCGGCCCTCTTCGCCGAGACCGACATGAGGCGTCAGGGCCGGATGCTCATGCAGACCCTGGCGATCGTTGTGAAGAGCCTCGACGATCTGTCCGTCGTCGTCCCCGCCGTGGAGGCCCTGGGCCGCCGGCATGTCGCCTACGGTGTCCAGCCCGACGACTACGGGACTGTCGGGGGCGCCCTGCTGTGGACGCTCGAGCAGGGCCTGGGTGAGGCATTCACGCCGGCCGCGAGAGCCGCCTGGGCCGGTGCATATGGGATCGTCTCGTCGGTGATGATCGCGGCCGCAGAGCAGGTGGAGACCGAAGCTTCCGCTGCGTGATCGATCGCGTGGTCGGGCTCAGCCCGGCCTCCGGCCAGGAGCCGCCAGCTCGTCGACTCGCATTGACCCGAGCGGTCCGGTCAGAGGATCATCGACCCTCCGGCACATCGCGGAAGAGCCGTGGTGTCGGCGCCGATGGAGACGCGCCATGAGCCAGGCAGCCGTGACTGCGACCGAAAGGACCGCGGCCGCGCTCGCCGCCAGGCTGTCCGTGGCGGGTCTCGGCACTCTCGAGATCCTGTCCGTCTATCTCGGCGATCGCCTCGGGCTGTATCGAGCTCTCCGCGAGGGCGGGCCGTTGACACCCGCCGAACTCGGCAGCCATGCCGGGATCGACCCACGATACGCGCGGGAGTGGCTCGAGCAGCAGGCCGCGAGCGACATTCTCGACGTTGATAACGTCGCGGCCGCGCCCGAAGACCGGCGATTCAGACTGCCCGAGGCATACGGCGAGGCGCTGCTCGATCCTGACAGTCCGCACTCGATCGCTCCGCTGGCCCGCTCGATCGTGGCATGTGCGAAGGTCCTGCCCCAGCTGATGGAGGCGTACCGCGCTGGCGATGGCGTGGCGTGGTCCGCATTTGGCCCGGACATGATCGAGGCCCAGGGCGACTTGAACCGTCCGTGGCTCGTCAACTCGTTCGGGAGCGAGCTGCTGCCGGCGATACCGACCGTGCACGATCGCCTGGTGGCCGACCCACCGGTCCACGTGGCAGACGTCGCCTGCGGGGTGGGCTGGGCGGCCATCGCGATCGCCCGCGCCTACCCCAAGGCTCGCGTCGATGGGTTCGACCTCGACGAGTCGTCGATCGAGCTCGCACAAGAGAACGCGCTGGCCGCCGGCGTCGACGATCGGGTGACCTTCGCCGTCCGCGACGCGGCAGACCCGCTGGCAGCCGGCCAATACGACCTGGCGGTGATCATCGAGGCCGTCCACGATCTGGCGCGGCCCGTCGAGGTGCTGTCGGCGGTGCGAAGGATGCTGCGCCCGGATGGCGTCGCCCTCGTCGTCGACGAGAGAACTGAGGAGTCGTTCGCCGCGCCCGCCGGCGAGATCGAGCGCATGCACTACGGCTTCAGCATCCTGACCTGTCTGCCGGCCGCGATGACAGAGCGTCCCACGGCGGCGACCGGAACCGTGATCCGCGCCGAAACGATGCGCCGGTACGCGTCCGAAGCAGGCTTCGCGACGGTGGACCGACTCGACGAGCCAGAGCTGGACACGCTTCGTTTCTATCGCCTGATCCCGTAGCCGTGGCCGACCGGACGATCGACGTCTACGTCGAGACCGGCGACAAGAAGGTCTTCGCCAGCGCGCTGGACTGGCCAGGGTGGAGCCGCGGCGCTCGATCAGAGGAAGACGCGCTCGATGCCCTGGCCGCATACGGGTCGCGCTACGGGAAGGCGGTCGCCTCGGTCAGGCCTGCCTTCCGCACCCCGGGCGATGCGTTGGAGCTGCACGTCGTCGAACGCCTGAAGGGGAACGCGAACACCGACTTCGGCATTCCGTACCTGCCGGCGAGATCGGACGATCGCCGGATCGACGAGGCCGAGCTCGCCCGGCTCCTGGCGATCCTCGACGGGGCGTGGGAGGCATACGAGAAGGCGCGCGCCGCTGCCCGAGGAGTCGAGCTTCGCAAGGGCCCGCGCGGCGGCGGCCGAGACCTCGAGAAGATCCTCGACCACGTCCTCGGGGCCGAAGAGGCGTACATCGGCCAGCTCGGAGCCAGGGCACCCCGGCGGCCGGCCGCCGCCGTCGCGGCGATCTCGACGCTCCGGGAGCGGCAGCGCGAGGTCCTGACGGCCCGGGTGCGCGGCGACGAGATCGACAACCCGCGCAACACGAAGTCGCCGTGGCTGCCGCGCTACTACGTCCGGCGGTCGGCGTGGCACCTGCTGGACCATGCCTGGGAGATCGAGGACCGGGCCGCGCCGGAGTGAGCGGCGGCGGGCAGGCCACGCTTGAAGAGTCAGGACTGGTGCCGAGCGACCGACGTCCGCGGCTTGTAACGCCGGATGTCCTGAGTGCCGCGCACCAGCGCACGGAGCGCCTCCAGGTCGCCGGCCAGAAGCCCACGAGCGCGGGCCTGGATCAGGACATTGCCCAGCGCCGTCGCCTCGACGGGACCCGCCAGCACGGGGAGTTCGCAGGCGTCCGCCGTTAGCTGGCAGAGGAGCGTGTTGCGAGCCCCTCCGCCCACCAGGTGGACGACCTGCGCGGACTGGCCGGACAGGCGCTCCGCGTCCCGGACGGCACCGCCATAGGCGGCGGCGAGGCTGTCGAGGACGACCCGCACGAGTCCAGCCCGCGTGCTGGGCGCGGGCACTCCCCGTCGCTCACACGCCGCAGCGATCCGGGCCGGCATGTCGCCCGGCGGCAGGAAGGACGGATCATCCGGGTCGAGGATCGGTCCGCCCAGCGGAAGCTCGCCTGCGGCGATCAACAGGCTCGGCAGGTGCTCCGGGGTGCCTTCGAGCTCCCACGTCCGGAGCGACTCCTGGAGGAGCCACAGCCCCATGACGTTGCGTAGGTACCGCACCCGTTCGTCGACCCCACCCTCGTTCGTGAAGTTCGCCTTGCGACTCTCCTCGGTCAGGACCGGGTGGTCGAGCTCGAGGCCGACCAGCGACCAGGTGCCGCATGCGATGTACGCGAAAGATGCATCGCCGGCGGGCACGCCGACGACCGCGGATGCCGTGTCGTGCGAGCCGACCAGGGTCTGCAGCGTGTCCGCCGACGCGCCGATCTCGCGACGAGTGTCTTCCCGCAGAGGTCCGATCACGTCACCGGGCGCCCCAAGCGGCGCAAAGAGGGACGGCGGGATCGCGAGCGACTTGATCAGCTCCAGGTCCCACGTCCGCCGATGAACATCCAGGAGGCCTGTAGTCGACGCGTTCGTGATCTCCGCGACACGCATGCCCGAGAGCCAGTAGCCCAACAGGTCCGGGATGAGCAGCATCGTCCGGGCGGCCTCGAACGCCGCCGAGCCGCGGGCCGCAGCGAGCTGGTAGATCGTGTTGAACGGCAGGAACTGGAGTCCGGTCCGAGCGTAGAGATCGGCCGGCTCGATGATCTCGTGGACAGCGCCCACGGCGCCAGCGGTCCGCCCGTCGCGGTAGTGATACGGATCGCCGAGCAGTGATCCGGCCTCGTCGAGCAGCCCGTAGTCCACCGCCCACGAGTCGATCCCGATGCTCATGAGGCCGTCCGCCGCGCGGGTCGCCTCTCGCAGTCCGGCGAGGACCTCGCGGTAGAGCCGCAGGATGTCCCAATGGAGCCCGTCGGGAAGCCGGACCGGGTCGTTAGGAAACCGGTGCACCTCGGTGAGCTCGAGATCGTTGGGACCGACCCGGCCGACCATGACCCGGCCGCTCGACGCGCCGAGGTCGACGGCGGCGACGAGCCGGCCGGTCACCGGAGGAAGGCGGCCGCGACACCCGCGTCGACGGGGATGTGGAGACCCGTGGTCTGACTGAGATCGCCGCCAGTCAACGCGAAGACGGCCGCGGCCACGTGCTCGGGCAGGACCTCGCGCTTGAGCAGGGTCCGCTGGGCGTAGAACTCTCCCAGCTTGTTCTCGGGGATCCCGTAGGTCCGGGCCCGGTCTGCCCCCCAGCCCTTGGCGAAGATCCCCGAACCGCGCACGACCCCATCGGGATTCACGCCGTTCACCCGGATCCCGTACTCGCCCAACTCTGCGGCGAGCAACCGGACCTGGTGGGCCTGGTCCGCCTTCGATGCGCCGTAGGCCACATTATTGGGCCCGGCGAAAAGCGCGTTCTTGCTGACGATGTAGACCAGGTCTCCGCCCATTGCCTGATCGATCAGGATACGGGCCGCCTCACGGGACACGAGGAACGAGCCGCGGGCCATCACATCGTGCTGGAGGTCCCAGTCGCGCACGGTGGTCTCGAGGAGTGGCCTGGAGATCGACAGGCCGGCGTTGTTGACGACCAGGTCCACGCCGCCGAACGCGACCACCGCCCGCCGGAACGCGGCCGCCACCTGCGACTCGTCGGTCACATCCGTCGTCGTGCTGATCGCCGTGTCCGTCCCGCCGAGCTCTCGCGCCACGGCCTCCGCGCTCTCGGGATCGATGTCGGCGACCACGACGCAGGCCCCCTCCGCTGCCAGACGATGGGCGATTGCCTTGCCGATCCCCGATCCGCCACCGGTCACGAACGCGACCCTGCCGGCCAGCGGCCTGGGCGCCGGCATTCTCGCCAGCTTGGCCTCCTCGAGGGCCCAGTACTCGATTCGGAACTTCTCCGATTCGGCGATCGGGGCGTACGTGGACAGCGACTCGGCGCCGCGCATCACGTTGATCGCGTTGACGTAGAACTCGCCAGCAACCCGGGCCGTCTGCTTGTTGGCACCGAACGAGAACATCCCGACGCCCGGGACGAGGACGATCGCCGGATCCGCCCCGCGCATGGGCGGGCTCTCGGGCGTGGCATGGCGCTCGTAGTAGGCACGGTAGTCCGCGCGATAGGTCCCGTGGAGCTCCCGGATGCGCGCGAACACCTCGGCCAGGTCGGCGGTCGCCGGCAGGTCCAGGACCATCGGCCGGACCTTCGTCCGGAGGAAGTGATCGGGACACGACGTCCCCAGCGCCGCGAGACGCGGGTGTTCGGCCCGCGCGAGGAAGGCGAGGACCACCTCGCTGTCGGTGTAGTGGCCGACCATGGGGCGGTCAGTCGAGGCGAGCCCGCGCACCAGGGGCAGCAACGCTGCGGCCCGCGCGTGGCGCTCGGGCTCGGGGAGGGCCTCGAAGCCGGCCGTCAGTGGCCCGAACGGCTCCGGCCGTCCGTTGTCCACGATGAACTGCTCTGCGGTCCGGATGATCTCGAGCGATCGCGCCTCGCATTCCTCGGATGTATCGCCCCAGGCCGTGATCCCGTGCCCCCCGAGGATCGCGCCGATCGCGTCGGGATGGTCGCGACGGACGGCGGCCATGTCCAGACCGAGCTGGAACCCGGGACGTCGCCAGTCCACCCAGGCCACACGGTCGCCGAAACAGCGACGTGTGAGGGCTTCGCCGTCGGCCGCGGTCGCCAGCGCGATTCCCGAATCCGGGTGGAGGTGGTCGACGTGGCCGGCCTCGATGAGCCCGTGCATCGCGGTGTCGATCGACGGCGCCGCCCCCCCACGGCCGTGGAGGCAGTAGTCAAACGCCGCGACCATCTCGTCTTCACGATCGACGCCCGGATAGACGTCGACGAGCGCCCGCAGACGGTCGAGCCGGAGAACGGCAAGGCCAGCCTCGTCAAGCGTGCCGAGGTCTCCGCCGGAGCCCTTGACCCACAGTAACTCGATGTCCGTTCCCGTCGCCGGATCGATCGCGGTCCCCTTGGCGGAGGTATTTCCCCCGGCGTAGTTCGTGTTCCGCGGGTCCGACCCGAGCCGGTTCGAGCGTTCCAGGAGCGCCGCGACGGTCGGGTTCGTCCTGGGGGTCGTCGAGGTCCCTCGCGACTCCGCGGGCACGGCGCGTGGCTCGACGCTCATGCGCCCCATCCAGCCTGCTGCCCGCCGACACGCTCCGCTACGATCCGGTCGCCGTAGCCGGATCTGGCATACGCCTCGATCGGATCGGGATCGAGACCGAGTCCCGTGCGCACCTCGGCGAGGAGCGGACGGACATCGCTGTTGTAGGCATCCATAAGGACGGCGTTGGCGCGGAGGACGTCACCGCCCTGCTGCGCATCTGCGAGGGCGTCGGCGTCGACCAGGAGGGCCTTGGCGGTGGCCTCCTGGACGTTCATCACGGACCGGATCTGGCCGGGAATCTTCGGCTCGATGTTGTGGCACTGGTCGAGCATGAAAGCCACGCCGGCATCCTGGCTCAGGCCGCCCGCGCGGACGACCTCGTGCATGATCCGGAAGAGCTGGAAGGGGTCCGCGGACCCGACCATGAGGTCATCGTCGGCGTAGAACCGGGAGTTGAAGTCGAACCCGCCCAGGCGATCGGCGCGAAGCAGCGACGCCACGATGAACTCGATGTTGGTGCCCGGCGCGTGGTGGCCGGTGTCGACGACGACCTTGGCCTTCGGACCGGCGGCGACGGACTGGATATAGGCGGTCCCCCAGTCGGGAACGTCCATCGTGTAGAACGACGGCTCGAAGAGCTTGTACTCGAGAAGCATGCGCTGGTCATGCCCGAGCCGCGAATGGACCGCGGCGAGCGCCTCGGCGAGCCGGTCTTGCCGGGTCCGGATGTCGTCCTGGCCGGGATAGTTCGTCCCGTCCGAGAACCACAGCTTCAGATCCCGAGAGCCGGTCGCATCCATGACGTCAACGCACGCGAGCAGGTGGTCGAGTGCCTTCCGCCTGACGCGAGCATCTGGATTGCAGACGCTGCCCAGCATGTAGTCGTCGTCTTGGAAGACGTTGGAGTTGATCGTCCCGAGACTGACGCCGGCGTCCGTTGCGTGACGGGCCAGGTCGGCGTAGTCCTCGACCTTGTCCCACGGGATATGGAGCGCGACGGTGGGTGCCACGCCGGTGAACCGGTGGACCTCGGCGGCGTCGGCGACCTTCTCATACGGCGTCCGCGGCACGCCCTTCTGGGCGAAGACCTTGAAGCGCGTCCCGGAGTTTCCGAAGGCCCACGAGGGCAATTCGATCCGCTGATCTCTCAGCGCTGCGACGACGGCGGGGTCGCTGGTCACGTCTGCCTCCATCACCAGGCGGGCGGGTGTCCTGGATTTCTCCGACCACGACGCGTAGCCTGCCACATCCTTCTGGTGCTTTCAATTGCTTTCTTGACATTGCGTTCTAGGGGAGTCTACTGTGCGGTCGGCAATCAATCGAAAGTCGGGATGACCGCAGGCCAGTCGGACAAGAGGAGACGCGTGACCGTTCCATCCAGCGCCTCCCCCGGCGACGTCTTCGCTCGTGAGCGACAGGAGCACATCGCCCGGATCGTCGAGGAGCACGGACGTGCGCGAGTGAGCGATCTGGCGGTCCAGTTCCACGTCTCGGCCGTCACGATCCGGAAGGATCTCCTCGCCCTCGAGTCGATGCGCCGCCTCACCCGGACGCACGGCGGGGCGATCGCCATCGACCGCAGCCGGCCAGAGCTCTCGTTCGAGATTCGCGAGCGGCTCCAGGCGGACGAGAAGCAATGGATCGGCGCGGCGGGCGCAGCCCTCGTCCAGGACGGCGAGAGCATCGTCCTCGACGCGAGCACGACCGCCCTGTCGGTGGCTCGTCACCTCAAGGTTCGCGGGGGCTGGAGCCAGCTGACCATCCTGACAAACGGCCTCCGGATCGCGTCGGAGCTGGCCGGCCACCCCGGGATCGTGGTGCTGATGCTCGGCGGGCGTGTGCGCTGGGAGGCGCTATCGGTCGTTGGCCAGCTCGGCGACGGCCTGTTCAGCCGAATCAACGTCCAGAAGGCCTTCCTGGGCGCTGCTGGTTTCACGATCGGGTCCGGGCTGGCCGATGCCACGGACGAAGAGGCACAGATCAAGCGATCGATGGTGGCGGCCGCCAGCGAGGTCATCGCGATCGTCGACCACACGAAGTGGGAACGGGCGGCCTTCGCCACCTTCTGCCCGACCGACCAGATCAGCACGGTGCTGACCGACGAGGGCGCACCCGAGGCGATGGTCCGCACCCTCGAGGGTCGAGGCGTCGAGGTCCGCCTCATCGGAGCCGACCAGGGCACGCCCGATACGAAAGACAGCACGGATGTGACGAGGTCCTCGCGGTGACCGCAGTCCAGGGCGTCGCGATGCAGCCCCGTGCCGAGATGCGCGGGATATCGAAACGGTTCGCCGCGACGCAGGCCCTCGACGACGTCTCGCTCGATCTCCTCCCCGGCGAAATCCACGCACTCGTCGGCGAGAACGGCGCCGGGAAGAGCACGCTGGTGAAGATCCTCGCTGGCGTCCATCAGCCGGACAGCGGCACGATCTGGCTCGACGGGGAAGCGACGCAGATCCACGGCCCCGCTCACGCTCGCGCGCTCGGGATCGCTGTCGTCCACCAGGAACCGCGACTCTTTCCGGACCTGACCGTCGCCGAGAACGTCTTCATCGGGCACGCCCCGTCGGGTCGCCTTGGGACGATCGACTGGGGCGGGACGCGCCGGGCCGCCCAGGCACTCTTCGGGCAGCTCGACGTCCAGTTCGACGTCGGCGCGCCGGTCAGGGGCCTTTCGATGGCCGACCAGCAGCTCATCGAGATCGCCAAGTCGCTCTCGGTCGAAGCGCGCGTCCTCATCCTGGACGAGCCGACCGCGTCGCTGTCGGCCCACGAGGTCGAGCGGCTGTTTGCGATCGTGCGGCGGCTGCGCGATCGGGGTGTATCGATCCTGTTCGTGAGCCACCGGCTCGACGAGGTCTTCGACCTGTGCGACCGAGCCACCGTCTTTCGTGACGGCCGGCACGTCATCACCACGGCAACCAGCGAGCTGACGACGGCGGACCTCGTTCGGCACATGGTCGGTCGGACGGTCGAGCTCTTCCCGAAGGTCGAGACGCCGGTCGGCGACGTACTCCTCGAGGTCGAGGGCCTGACCAAGGAAGGAGTGTTCCGCGACGTCGGGTTTTCCGTCTGCGCCGGCGAGATCGTCGGGCTCGCTGGCCTGGTCGGCGCCGGCCGCACGGAGGTCGCCCGAGTCCTGTTCGGCATCGATCAGCGAGACGGCGGCGAGATCCGGCTCGGCGGCGTGCCGGTTGACTTCGCGAGCCCATCGGCGGCGATGCACGCCGGGATCGCCTACCTGCCGGAGGACCGCCACCAGGAGGGTCTCGTCCTCGACTTTACGATCGCCCAGAACGTGACGCTCCCGATTCTGCCCCGCCTGTTCCCACGGTTCTTCGTCCGCGCGTCGACGGAGCACAAGGTCGCCCACGACTACACCGAGCAGTTCAACGTCCGGATGACCGGGGTCGATCAGCTGGTGGGCGCCCTGTCTGGCGGCAACCAGCAGAAGGTCGTGCTGGCCAAGTGGCTGGCCTCCAGGCCCAGGATCCTCATCCTCGACGAGCCGACGCGCGGCATCGACATCGGCGCCAAGGTCGAGGTCCACCGGATCATCTCCGAGCTGGCGGCGTCGGGGCTCGGGATCGTTCTCATCTCGAGCGACCTGCCGGAAGTCCTCGCGATGTCGGATCGGATCGTCGTGCTTCACGAGGGGCGGGTCACCGCCGAGATCCCACGCGATCGCGCCACCGAGGAGCGGGTGATGTTCGCCGCCACCGGGAGCGCCCACCTCGACCGCGCCGACGGGAGTCCGGCATGACGGCGGCGGTGCCCGTGGCACGGCCTCGGGGCCAGTGGCTGTCGACGCTCGCACGACAACGCGAGCTGAGCCTCGTCGCGATCTTGATCCTCCTTGGCGGACTCGTGACGCTCACGGCGCCCCAGTTCCTGACGGTCGCCAACATCAGCCAGGTCGCGGTACTGGCCTCGGTCATTGCCGTCGCCGCCGTGGGCGAGGCGCTCGTTGTCATCACCAGGAACGTCGACCTCTCGGTCGAGGCGACGATCGGGCTGGTGGCGTATGGCGTTGCGCGCGTCCTGGAGTTGCACGCGCTCGACGCGGCTGGCGCGATCGTCCTGGGGCTCGGACTCGGACTCGTCCTGGGGATGATCAATGGACTCATCGTGACCCTGTTCAGGGTTCCGGCGATCGTGGCGACGCTGGGAACGTTGAGCATCTTCCGCGGTGTGGACTACCTGATCGCCGGCAGTCACCAGGTCCCGCTGGCGGGCCTCCCGGAAGGCTTCACCGATGCGGCGCGCGACACCTTCTTCGGGATCCCCTACTTCGTTCTCGTCGCCGTGGTCGTCGTGGCGATCGGATCCGTGATCCTCCGCTCCACCCGGTTCGGCCGGCAGCTCTACGCGGTCGGGAGCAACCCAGAAGCCGCCGCCATCCTCGGCATCCCGTCTCGAATGGTCGTGTTCACGGCGTTCTCGCTGTGCGGGTTGCTCGCCGGCGCGGCCGGAGTGCTATGGGTCATGGAGTTCGGGACCATCAACGGGACATCGGCGACGGGCGTCGTCCTGGCAGTCGTGGCGGCTGTTGTCGTCGGCGGCGTCAACATCTTCGGTGGCTCGGGAACGCTCGCCGGGGCGGCGCTCGGCGCCCTGTTTCTGGGATTCATCGCGAACGCGCTCATCCTCGTGGGTCTGTCCCAGTTCTGGCTTCAGGCCATCTACGGCGTGGTCATCCTCGTCGCCGTCACCGCGGATGCCTTCATCCTGCGACGCCTCAAGCGGGCCAACATGCGAAGTGGCTCGCGGTGAGCGCCGTCGTGGCTCCGGTCAAGGGCCAGCCGGCATGGACGCGTCTCGTCGCGCGCTGGGAGACCCTGCTCGTCGTTGCGCTCGCCGGGCTCGTGGTGCTCGGCACGTCGCTCTCGCCGTTCTTCCTTACCCTGGGCAATTTCTCCAACCTCATCGCCGCCCTGATGGAGGTTGCGATCATGGCGCTGGCGATGACTCTGATCATCGTCGCCGGGGAGATCGACCTGTCCGTCGAGTCGATGGCCGGCCTCGCCAGCGCGATCCTCGGCTTCCTGTGGGCGGCCGGCGTGCCGCTCGAGGCCGGGATTCCGATCGTGCTCGCCGTTGGGGCGCTCGGGGGCCTCATGAATGGCCTGCTCGTGGCCCGCTTTGGCCTGCCATCGCTCGTCGTGACACTTGGCACGCTTGCCCTCTTCCGCGGCCTTGCACTGATCGTGCTTGGACCGCGCGGGGTCAGCGACTTCCCGCCCGCGTTCACTCAACTCGGGTTCGGCCACGTCGCGGGGACGCTGATCCCCTGGCCGTTCGTCATCTTCATCGGGCTTGCCCTGCTACTGGGAATCGTCCTCCACCGGACGTGGATCGGCCGCCACATCTATGCCATCGGCAAGAACACGGGCGCGGCACGCTTTTCCGGCGTGCGGGTCACCCGGATCCGGGTCAGCCTGTTCGTCCTGTCCGGGCTGATCGCCGCCCTGGCCGGAATCATCCTGACGTCGCGCCTCTCGAGCGCCCGCGCCGATGCGGGAGCCGGCATGACCTTGACGGTCGTGACCGTGGTCCTCCTCGGCGGGGTCAATATCTTCGGCGGCTCGGGGACGATCCCGGGCGTCGTTCTCGCCGTCCTCTCGGTGGCGGTCATGCAGAACGCCCTCCGCCTCGCCAGCGTGACCGTGGAGGTCCAGAGCATCGCCCTCGGGTTACTGCTGATCCTCTCGGTCGTCATCCCCACCTTTGCTCACCAGGCCAAGTCGGCTGTCGATCGAGTCCGCGGAGGTCGGCCTCCGCCGGCCGACTCGGTCCCCCACGGTGAGCGAGCTCTCCCATAAGGCAGAGGAGGAACGGATTTGAAGCTCAGATCGATGGGGCGAGCCATCGCCCTCGCAACTATCGCGACCGTGATGTTCGCGGCGTGCTCGACCGGCTCGACGCCGAGCCCTGCAGGAGCGTCGACCGCTCCGTCGGGTGCCGCCGGAAAGATCACCGTCGGCTACCTGCCGAAGGACATCGTCAACCAGTACTTCGCCGCGGCGAAGACCGGCGTGGACAAGGGGGCCGCTGAAACCGGCAGCGCGGTGATCCAGGTCGGCCCGAACGAGGCCAAGGCGGATCTGCAGATCCCGTTCATCACCGACCTCACCACCCAGAAGGTCAACGCGATCATCATCTCGGCCGACGGCAAGGATGAGGTCGCTCCGGCCCTCAAGGCGGCCATGGCGCAGGGGATCAAGGTCGTCGGCTTCGACTCGAGCCCGGCGGTCGGCGCCTACAACGTCTTCGTCAACCAGGTCGACTTCAGCGGCGTCGGCGTGAATCTCGCCGATTGGGCATGTGAGCTCGCCCCGAATTGCACCGGCGACATCGCGATCCTGTCCGCGGCCGCAACGGCGACCAACCAGAACGAGTGGATCGCGCTGATGAAGACGACGCTGGCCACCGACAAATACAAGGGCCTCAAGCTCGTCGACACCGTCTACGGCGATGACGACGCCACCAAGAGCACCACGCAGGCACAGGCCCTGCTCACCAAGTACCCCAATCTCAAGGTCATCGTCGCACCCACGACGGTCGGCATCCTCGCGGCGGCCCAGGTCGTCAAGCAGGCCGGAAAGTCGGCAACGGTCAATGTGACCGGACTCGGCTTCCCGAATGATATGAAGCCATTCGTCAAGGACGGCACCTCTCCGGTCTTCGGGTTGTGGAGCGTCCCCGACCTGGGCTACCTCTCCTATCAGGTCGCGGCCAAGCTCGTCAGCGGTCAACGGCGACAAGCCCTACACGATCGGCAAGGACAGCGTCGTGATCCTCGGGCCGGCCTTCCGCTTCGACTCGACCAACGTCGACCAGTTCAACTTCTAGCCCACTCCCCGAGGGAGCACGGGTCAGAGTCCCGGAGGCGACGCTTCCGGGACTCTTCGATTTCGGAAGGAGCGCGATGGAACGCGTTGGATTCACGATGCGGATCCTGCCGGGTCAGGAAGCCGAATACCGCCGACGACACGCCGCCGTCTGGCCGGAGATGCTTGCAGCGCTCAAGACCGCGGGCTGCCGTAACTACTCGATCTTCCTCAGAGACGCGGACCTGTTCGCCTACCTCGAGGTCGATGACTTTGCCGCGTTCCGCCGGTCGATGGCGGCCAACCCCGTTGACGCCCGCTGGCAGTCGGAGATGGCCGAGCTCATCGATCCGCTCATCGATCCTGCGACCGGCTTCCACCGGCGCCTCGAGGAGATCTTCCACCTCGACTGAGCTGGCAATCCGCTGGAATGGCAACCGCCTTCCTGGAGTTCGTTATCGCCCATCACCCACGCGGACGGTCGCAGGCGTTCCAAGGAACCGACCCACGTCCCGAGCCTCGGCCTCCAGCAGCGGCATCACCTCGCAACGAGGCCGTGCGGCGCCTTTCGGCGGGCGAAAGCTGGAGGCGACGGCTGTCCTCGAGATCGACCGCGTGTAGTCGTCATTCCCGGCTGGACGTGGCCAGGAGAATGCCGGACAATACCCCCTGGGAGTATCAGCCGACTGACTGGCGTCCCGACCATGCAGATGGGGGCCCGATGTCCACGCGACCCACTTCGATACAGATCGTGTCGTTCCCCGTCGAGGGGATGACCTGCGCGTCGTGCGTGAACCGGATCACCCGATTCCTGCAGAAGGTCGATGGCGTCGAGGACGCCAACGTCAATCTCGCGACGGAGTCGGCGACGGTTCGATTCGATCCCGCGGCCACCGACATCCCGCGCCTCGCCGCGGCGGTCGAGGCCGCCGGCTACGTCGCGCGCGTCGACCACATCGAAGCCGACGGACAGGAGGCCGCGCAGCCTTACGCCGATCGGTACCTGGCCAATACTCGGCGACGGTTCGTCGTGGCGGCGGTCCTCACGGTGCCGATCCTGCTCGGGCTGGCCCGGATGACGGTTGCGCCGGGACTGCCGTCGCTCTTCACCGACCCGTGGTTCCAGCTCGCACTGGCCACTCCCGTCCAGTTCTACGCCGGCTGGCCGTTCTATCGCGGTGCCGCCAGGGCGCTCCGCCACATGACGGCCGACATGGACACCCTCGTTGCCGTCGGGACCAGCGCGGCATACGGATACAGCGTCGCCGCGATCGCGTTTCCAGGCTTCGTCACGGCTGCAGGCGTCGCGAGCGGCGGGGAGCTCCCGCTCTATTTCGATACCGCTGCGGCAATCATCACGCTCATTCTCCTCGGCCGCTTCCTCGAGGCCCGCGCCCGTGGCCACACGTCGGATGCGATCCGCATGCTGATCGGGCTCGCCCCGCGGACGGCGCGCGTGATCCGAGAGGGGACGGAAACCGACATCCCGATCGATCAGGTCGTTCGGAGAAACCTCGTCGTCGTCCGGGCCGGCGAACGAATCCCCGTCGATGGCCTGGTGCGGCAGGGTCGCTCGTCCGTCGACGAGAGCATGATCACGGGCGAGAGCATGCCGGTCGGCAAGAGTCCCGGCGACGAGGTCATCGGGGGGACCCTCAACGGATCCGGGTCGTTCACCTACGAGGCGACGCGGGTGGGCGCGGATACCGTCCTCGCCCAGATCGTCCGGCTCGTCCGGGAGGCGCAGGGCTCGCGGGCTCCGATCCAGCGTCTCGCCGACGCCGTGACGGGTGTCTTCGTGCCGATCGTGCTCGGCCTGGCGGCGCTCACCTTCGTGGCCTGGCTCCTGTTCGGCCCGGCGCCGGCGTTCAATCTCGCGCTCGTCAACGCGATCGCCGTCCTGATCATCGCCTGTCCGTGCGCGCTCGGACTCGCCACGCCGACCTCGATCATCGTGGGGACGGGAAAGGGCGCCGAGCTCGGCATCCTGTTTCGGGACGCCGAGGCACTCGAGCGTCTCCACAGTGTTCGCTCCGTCGTCCTCGACAAGACCGGGACGCTCACCGAGGGCAAGCCGCGGGTCACCGATGTCGTGCGGCTGGTCGACGCTCCGGCCGAGGATGAGCTGATCGCGCTGGTTGCGGCGGCCGAGCGCGGATCGGAGCATCCACTCGCCGAAGCGATCGTCCGCAATGCCAGGGACGGCCGACTCGAGATCCCCCAGGCCGACAGCTTCGAGGCGGTCGCCGGTCAGGGCGTCCGCGCGGTCGTCGACGGCCGCACGGTTGCACTCGGTCGCCCGGGCTTCCTTGGCCTGGCCGACGATTCGCTCGCGGCCGCAGCCGAACGTCTCGCCTCGGAGGGCAAGACGCCCGTCCACGTCGCCGTCGACGGCCGGCCGGTGGCGGTCATCGCCATCGCCGACACGCTCAAGTCGGGCTCGACGGCTGCCGTTGCCGACCTGCGCCGGTTGGGCCTCGATGTGATCATGCTGACCGGCGACAATCCGACGACCGCCCGGGCGATCGCCGCCCAGGCCGGGATCGATCGTGTGCTCGCCGATGTCCGTCCCGACGACAAGGCCGTGCAGGTCCGCGCTCTCCAGGCCGACGGCGGTCTCGTCGCCATGGTCGGCGACGGCGTCAACGACGCGCCGGCCCTCGCCTCCGCGGATGTCGGCATCGCGATCGGGACCGGGACCGACATCGCCATCGAGTCGGCGGCGGTGACCCTGATGAGCGGCGACCTCCGCGGGCTCGTGACGGCGATCGCGCTGTCACGCTCGACGATGCGCAACATCAAGGAGAACCTGTTCTGGGCGTTTGCCTACAACGTCGTCCTCATCCCCGTCGCGATGGGCGCCCTGTATCCATTCACCGGTGTCCTGCTCGATCCGATCCTGGCCGCGGCGGCGATGGCGCTGTCGTCGGTGACTGTCGTTTCGAACGCCCTCCGACTGAGGCGCTTCCGCTCGCCCACGATCGTCTCGCCGTCCCCCGCGGCCGTCGCCCTAGATGCCCGGCCTGCCTGATCGAATCCGCCTGAAGGGAGACCACCATGAACCAGCGAGAACGCACTGCCATCGACCCGGTCTGCGGGATGACCGTCGACATTGAGGACGCCGTCCGCGCCGGTCTGACCGCCGAGCACGATGGCGTCACGTACTACTTCTGCGGCAAGGGCTGCAAGCTCGACTTCATCGACGATACCGAGAAGTACCTGGACCCGGGCCACAAGCCGTCCATGTGAGCCGGAGGCATCGCGGTCGACCCACGGCAGGGTGACCCAATCACCGCGATCTCGGTACCAACGGCTCTGGTCCAGCCGGCGGGAGGAGCCGCATCGTGAGTCCAACGTTCTGAGGAGCGACGCCAAACGTCCTTGCGGCCCGGCGTAGACTCGCACGAGTCACGCATGAGTGAACACGTCGAGTCGCCGAAGTCAGGTGGGGCCGAGACGTTCGGTTATCGCGCCGTGCTCGAGGCGTCGCCGAACGCGATCGTGGCGGTGGATGGGACCGCCCAGATCACATATGTCAACCCGCAGGTCGAGAAGACGTTCGGGTACGCCCCTGACGAGCTCCTCGGCCAGCCGGTGGAGATCCTCCTCCCCGAGCGCGTCGCCGAGCGTCACGTCGCGCATCGGGACGCCTTCATTGCCCACCCAGGCGCGCGACCGATGGGCATCGGGCTCGATCTGTCAGGACGTCGCAAGGATGGCCGCGAGTTTCCGGTCGAGATCAGCCTGTCGCCGGTCGAGACCGCGGACGGCCTGCAGGTCTTCGCGACCGTGGTCGACATCACGGCGCGCAAGGCGGCTGAGACGCAGCTCGTCCAGGCACAGAAGCTCGAGTCAATCGGCCGCCTCGCCGGCGGGATCGCCCATGATTTCAACAACATGCTCTTCGCCATCCTCGGCTATGCCGAATTGCTGTCTCAGGACCTCTCACCGGATCGGCATACAAGGCTGGACGTCGAGACCGCGCGGAAGAGCGTCGACGGGATCGGCCACGCGGCCGAACGGGCGGCCACCCTGACCCAGCAACTCCTCGCCTTCAGCCGCAAGCAGGTCGTCAGCCCCAAGGTCCTGGATCTCAACGAAGCCGTCAGGTCCGTCGAACCGATGCTCCGCCGGCTCATCGGGGAGAATCTGACGCTGGTCGTCAAGCTCGACCCAGCCGCCAGCCAGCTGCGCGCCGACCCCGGCCAGCTTGACCAGATCCTCGTCAACCTCGTCGTCAATGCGCGGGACGCCATGCCCGACGGCGGCACCGTGACGATCGAGACCGGCACTGCGGTGTTCGACGAGCCCTACCCCATCGAACACTTCGAGGTCATCGCCGGGTCATACGTGCTGCTGGCCGTCAGCGACACGGGCCATGGCATGGACTTCGAAACCCGCCAGCATGTCTTCGAGCCCTTCTACACGACGAAGGAGGTCGGAAAGGGCACGGGCCTGGGGCTGGCGACCATCTATGGAATCGTGCGCCAGGCAAGTGGCTACATCTGGCTCTACTCGGAGCCCGGTCACGGCTCGACATTCAAGCTGTACTTCCCGCGTGTCGACGCCAAAGCACTGGAAGCACTCGGTCCCGAAGCGGCGCCTTCTTCACAGGGTGCCGGGACCATCCTCGTAGGAGGACGAAGCGGCCGTCCGGGATATGACCAGGACGGTTCTCGAACGGGCCGGCTTCCAGGTCATCGCTGTCGCCGATGGCTCCGAAGCGATGGCCCGGATCGGGGGCCGGGGCGAACCGATCGACGTCCTCGTGACCGATGTCGTGATGCCGCACATGTCCGGTATCGAGCTGGCCGAGCGCGTCATCGATCTCTACCCAGGCGTCGGCATCGTTCTCTTGTCGGGCTACACCGCCGAAACGCTGAATCTCGAGCGGATCACCCGTCGTGGCGCAACATTCGTGGCGAAGCCGGTAAGCCCTCAGTGCGATCAAATCCGTGATGTACCGGGAGCCCACATCCGAACTGATGTCGCGTCCATCCTAGGACGTCTGCGACGGGCTCCCGGCCCGCCAGGTACGGTGCGGCCATGCTCCTCGGCGCTCATGTCTCCGCGGCTGGGGGGCTCGACCGGGCGATCGACCGGATCGAGGCGCTCGGCGGCGAAGCCGTTCAGGTCTTTACCCAGAGCCCGCGCCGATGGGCGCCGACCGAGCACGACCCGGAGGCCATCGAGCGATTCCGATTGCGCCGGCGAGAGGCGGGCGTCCGCTACGTCCTCTGTCACGCCCTCTATCTCATCAACCTCGCGAGCCCCGACCGCCGGCTGCGTCGGAGATCGGCAGACGCGCTCCTGGCGACCGTCGCCGCGGCCGTCCAGATCGATGCCGACGTCGTGTTCCACGTCGGGTCCCACGGCGACGCGGCGCTGGCGCCATCGCTCCGACGCATTCGCGCGCCGATCGAAGCCGCCCTGGGGCGCGCGTCGGGCTCGACGCAGGTCCTGCTCGAGAACAGCGCCGGTGGCGGCGGGACCATCGGGCGATCGGTGGAGGAGCTGGCAACGATCGTCGATCGGCTCGAACGCCACCCTCGACTCGGAATCTGCCTGGACACCTGCCACCTCTGGTCGAGCGGGATCGACATCATCGCGCCGTCGGCGGTGAACGAGCTCGCCGAGGAGATCGACGATCGCTTGGGACTGGGCCGCGTACGGGCGCTCCATATCAATGACACGCGCGATCCGCTGGGCTCGAACCGCGACGTCCACGCCAACATCGGCCAGGGCGTCATCGGCAAGCGGCTGGCGGTCCTGCTCGGCCATCGGGCGTTCCGCGACCTGCCGGCGATCCTCGAGACGCCCGGCCGCGACGGCAAGGGTCCGGATGCCCTCGAGATGCGCCGGCTCCGGCGGTTGTGCAGGGAAACCGGCATCCCGATCGGCGAGGCCGGTCGCGCCTAGCCGCTCCAATTGCGGTCGAGCCACTGCCGGGCGGCCACCAGGGACCTCGCCCGGCGCGCGAGACCGTGCCACGGGTCGGGCGTGCCGTCCAGCCGGTCGAGCGCCGTCCGGATGGTCCAGCCGTCGGGCTTCGTCGATTCGAGCTCGTCCCAGTCGAGCGGCATCGCCACCGGGGCGCCAGGTCGCGCGCGGACGGCATAGGGCGGCACCGCCGTCGCGGCGTAGGCATTGCGCAGGACGTCGAGGTAGACGCGGCTCCCTCGATCGGCCTTGCGCGCGGCCGTGGTGAGTCGCTCGGGGGCCCGACGAGCCAGCGCGTCGGCCAGGCCGCGTGCCACCGTTCGGACCTCGTCGAAGCGTTCGGCTCGACGGATAGGTACGACGACGTGGAAGCCTCGCGAGCCGGTGGCCATGAGATGCGGCTGGAGACCGGCCTCGGTCAGGATCTCGCGCGCCGCCCGGGCGGCGAAGCGGACGTCGGCGACGTCATCGGTGCTCGGATCGAGGTCGATGATCATCCGATCCGGGCGGTCCGGATCGTCGGCTCGGCTGAGCCAGACATGGGGCGTGAGGCAGCCCTGGTTTGCCAGGTAGACGAGGGCCGCCGCGTCGTCGCACACCACGTGCGTGACGGTCCCGCCCTCCTTGGTGACGGTCGTCCGGTGGATCCAGGTCGGGAAGTACCCCGAGATCTGCTTCTGATAGAACACCGGGCCGCGGAGCCCTTCGGGCAGTCGCTCGAGCATCAACGCCCGGCCGCGGAGGTACGGCACCATGACCGGCGCGACCCGTCGGTAATACTCGACCATCTCACCCTTGGTGACGCCGTCCCCGGGGAACAGGACCTTGTCCGGATGAGTGATCCGGATCGTCCGGCGGCCGATCCGGATCGATGCTCCGCGGCTGGCGGCGACGGCGCTCACGTGACCGGCCGCTCCCTGACGACCTCGCGTGCGTCCTTGTCTGTCCGCAGCCCTTCGTACCGGGGGTGACGGAGCCTGCCCTCGGCCGTCCATTCCGAGAAGCCGATCTGGGCGACGAGCTGTGGCCGGACCCAGTGGACCGTCGCGCCGGCCACGTCGCGCCGGGCGGCTCCGGCCGTGTCGAACGGCGACGCCTCGGTCTCGATCTGGCGCAGCCGGCGATGGAGATCGAGCAGAGTGGCCGTGTCGAAGCCGGTGCCGACCTTGCCCGCGTAGAGCAGCCGGTCACCCTCGTAGTAGCCGACCAGGAGCGCACCGAAGCCGATCCGGCTGCCCTTGGGCTCGGTGAAACCGCCGATCACGAACTCCTGGCCGAATGCGCACTTGAACTTGAGCCAGTCGCGTGAGCGGCCGTGGGTATACGTGCTCCGCGCGTTCTTGGCGATGATCCCCTCCCAGCCACGCCAGCAGGCCTCCTCGTAGAAGCGCTCGCCCTGTCCGACCCGGTGGGCGGAGAATCGGAGCGGGTCGGCGAACCGGAACGCCCTCCGAAGCAGCCGCTTCCGGTCGAGCAGCTCGAGGTCGGTCAGATCGCGGCCATCGAGGTGGATCAGATCGAACAGGTAGTAGAAGACCGGGACCGCCGCCTTGGCGACTCGCTCGGGCGCACGCAGGTGAATCCGGCGTTGAAGCTGCTGGAAGCTCGTCTGCCGTCCGACGAAGGCGACAATTTCGCCGTCGGCGACGAGACCTTCGCCCGCCCGCTGACGCTGGAGGGCATCGACGATCTCGGGGTACGCGTCGCTGATGACGTTGCCGTTGCGGGACTTGAGCGTCACCTGGTTCTTCCGGGCGAAGGCGAGACAACGCTCCCCGTCAAGCTTGCGCTCGAAGAGCCAGTCCGGATCGGAGAAGCGCCGGTCGGTCAGCGTCGCGAGCATCGGGCTCGTCCAATCCGGTACGGCCGCAGGGCGCAGGCTGGCTCGGGCTGACGACCGCAGGATCGCGAACGGATCGGCGATCGGTTCCCGAGGGGTGCGTGCGATGACCATTCGAGCCTCCGGCAACCTCGTGGACGCCTCCATCTTGCCCTGCGGACGTGCTCGTGGCGAGACGGCGGGCCGAGGCCAAGGCTTGCGCTAGCGTGACGGTCGGCGCCATGGCGATGCAACCGCAAGAGCCTTGAAATGCGCGGTCCGTGACGGAACGCAGCACCGTCGATTCGTTCCGTGACAAGGTGATGGGCGGTCCGACGGGAGGCGGCGTCAGATCCTCAGCCGCCGAATCCCTCGGCCCCGAAATCCTTCGCGGAGGTACAGGACGGTGACTCAGGCGCAGATCACGCAGAGCGTCGCCGGTGATGTCGAGCGCGAGCATTCTCATCCGGGCGTCGTTCATACCCATGACCACTACCACGTAACCCACCACCACACGGGTGGCCCGCTGGGCGAGTTCGAGCATCGCAGCAGCTACCAC
>WNGB01003657.1_pt1 | contig 28389 bp, 31 predicted proteins | sample 5400681 | NCBI WGS metagenome assembly WNGB01 (sample SAMN13153367, study PRJNA577476) | soil metagenome | isolation source: 115 cm soil or saprolite under grassland replicate 2 | place: USA:California | collected 2016-06-15
TCCGGTTGGGCGACATCACGCTCGACAGCGCCACCGTGGTCGTCGATCGCGAGTGCATGTTCCGCGGCCGGATCGTGTTTCGCGCGCCGCGTGCCGACACACTCACCGTGACCTGGTTTGGCCAGCCGGAGCAGGCGATCGTCAGCGGCTGGCCCGCCGACGTCGGGCCCTTTGCAGGTCTGTCCCTCGCCTGGGCGGGGCGTGATTCGCTGAGCGGATCGATTCTGCTCGACTCCAAGCTAGGCGTACAGGCGCGTCCCGGGATGACCGCCCGGTTCGTCGCCGGGCGCGCCCAGCGGTTATCTTCCGCTCCATGAGAGGCTTCCTTGTCAGACTGCTGATCACCGCCCTGGGCCTGTGGGTCGCCGATCAACTGCTCCCCGGCATCGTGATCACGGGGACCGGCGCCCTGATCGTGTCCGCCTTGCTGCTCGGCGTCGTGAACGCGATCATCCGGCCGATCATCCTGATCCTCACGCTGCCGCTGACGGTGCTGACGCTCGGACTCTTCATCCTGATCGTGAACGGCATCTCGCTGGGATTGGTCGCCTGGCTCGTGCCCGGCTTCCACATCGCCGGACTGGGATCGGCGAGGCGGATCGGGACGGATCGAGCGCATGCAACGGGTGGAGGTCACCGGCCGCCGCATTGATGGATAGGGCGTTCGCGTCGTGACTCCGCTGCTCGTCCTCGCAGCACTGCTCCTCCAGACCCCGCCCGGGCCGGCGCTGACGGCGACGGCCACACGACCGCTCGGCACGCTGCGGGAACAGGCCGCGCTGCAACAACAGTGGCTGCAGTATCGGCTCGATTCGGTGTTGCCGCGGCTGATGCGACAGAACGGCGTCGACATGTGGATCGTGGCGATGCGGGAGTACAACGAAGATCCCGTCTTCTGGTCCCTCGTCTCGCCGACCACGTTGTTCGCACGCCGCCGCACGATCTACGTCTTCACCGACCGGGGCGCGCCGCGCGGGGTCGAGCGGCTGGCGTTGGGGGGCGGCTCGCAGGGTGGCGTCTACGAGGCGTACGTCGCCCGGGATACCGTCGATCCGTCGATCGGCCGCCGGCCGGAGCTGGTCGGCCAGGGCCAGTGGGATCTGCTGACGCGCCTCGTGCGCGAGCGTGATCCAAAGGCCATCGCGGTCGACATCTCCTATACGCACGCGCACGCCTTCTCAGACGGACTCTCGGCCGGCGAGTGGGAGCTGCTGTCGCGCGCCCTGCCGCCGGGATATCTCGCGCGCGTCGTGCGTCCCGAGCGCCTGCCGCTCGATTACCAGGCCATCCGCGCGCCGGGCATGCTGCCCGTGTACCGCCGCATGATGGAAGTCGTGTGGGCGATCATCGACACGGCATTCTCCAACACGGTGATCACGCCGGGGAAGACGACCACCGACGACGTCGTCTGGTGGATGCGGCAACGCGTGAACGACCTCGGCTTGGGGACATGGTTCCACACCGATGTCGACGTGCAGCGACGGGGCCAGGACCTCAGCAGCGCCGTGACGGTGGTGATCCAACGCGGCGACGTGCTCCATTGCGATTTCGGCATCACGGCACTGGGGCTGAACACCGACACGCAGCACATGGGGTACGTGCTTCGCGAAGGAGAACAGGACGTTCCGCAGGGGTTGCAGCGCGCCCTGCTGAACTCGAACCGGCTGCAGGACGTGCTGCTCGCCGCAATGCGGCCGCGGCGGACCGGCAATCAGGTGCTCGCGAGCGCGCTGAGCGCGATGCGGGCCCAGGGGATCAACGGCACGATCTACACCCATCCGATCGGCGACCGGGGGCATGGCGCCGGCCCGCTGATCGGCCTGTGGGACCATCAGGAAGGCGTACCGGGCCGCGGCGACGTACCCCTGCTCCCTTCGACCTGGTTCTCGATCGAGCTGCAGGCTAGCACACCGGTGCCGGAATGGGGCGGCCAGGCCGTGCGCTCCGCGCAGGAAGAGGACGCGGAGCTGGGCGCGGACGGCACCATGCGGTGGATCCTGCGGCGGCAGACCGCGTTCCACATCGTGCGGTGACTTGCAAGCTCTGTGGGTCGGCGGCTCTGCAGCTGTTCTACACTCAGGGCGATCAACGCCAGTTCAAATTCTACCGGTGCCAAAGCTGCCGGCTGGTGGTCTATGACCCACGCACCGGCGTAAATCAGGAGAAGTACATCCTGACCCGCGTGGATCCGCGCGCGCCCACGCGTCAGAATCGCGGCCATCGCCAGACCTATGCCTTCATCAAGCGCTATGCAACGCGACCCGGCCGCATGCTCGATCTGGGGTGCGGCGACGGAACCGTGCTGTGGCTCGCCAGGCAGGACGGATGGGACGTCAAAGGCGTGGAGCTGTTCCCGGAACACACCGAACTGGTGCGCCAGACGCTGGGGTTGGACGTTGAAACCTCCGACATCACCGCGTATCAAGGCGTGGATGAGGCGTGGGACTGCGTCGTGCTGACGCATGTACTCGAGCATTTACCCGATCCCGTTGGCGCCCTGACGAAAATCCGCAGACTCCTGAAACCCGGCGGGATTGGGGTGCTCGAGTTTCCCAACATCGACGCATTCGATGCGCGACTGCGGCGGCTGTTGGACCGTCTGCGCGTGCACCGCCGCCACTACGCCGCGACGTACGTTCCGGGACACGTCCAGGAGTTTTGTCGGGCGTCATTCGCGTACGCCGCGCGGAAAGCTGGACTCGCGCTCGACGTGTGGGAGACATACGCCATCAATGCGCTGCAGTACGCGCTGTTCCGGAGCGTGCCGGTAGGCAACAAGGCCCGAGTGCTCGTGCGGAGACCTCCATGATCGACGTAGAAACCCCTGCCCTGCTGCTGTACCGCGACGTCATGGAGCGGAACCTGGCGCAGATGGCTGCTCGAGCCAAGAAACTGGGCGTCGCGTTGCGGCCGCACATCAAGACGCACAAATGTTTAGAGCTGGGACGTCGCCAGCAGGCGCACGGCGCCGTAGGCATCACCGTCTCCACGCTGTTCGAAGCGGAGGCCTTCGCGCGCGGCGGCTTCACGGACTTGACGTGGGCCTTCCCGCTCGATCCCACGCACATCCCGCACGTGCAGCGCATCGCGCAGGACGGGATCATGGTGCGTGTGATGCTCGACGATCTGGACACCGCGAAGGCGTTGGCGGGCAGCGGCCTGCACGTATGGCTCAAGGTCGATTGCGGGTATCACCGCGCCGGGGTCGATCCCGCGTCCCGCTACGCCCTCGAGGTCGCGCGGGAATTGGGGGCGGAACGCGGGCTCACATTCGACGGGATTCTCAGTCATTCGGGTCACGCGTACCGCACGCAAAACCGGACCGAAGCGGCGCAGATCGCCGAGCAGGAACGGCAGGTGATGGCCTGGTTTGCGGAACTGCTGCGGAAGGACGGGTTACCAATCCGCGCGGTCAGTGTCGGCTCGACGCCCGCGATGTCGGCCGCAAAAGACTTGACGGGCGTCACAGAAGCGAGACCGGGCAACTACATCTTCTATGATCGGACTATGGTGCTGATCGGATGCTGCGAGCCGCGCGACGTCGCGGTCTCGGTCCTGGCGACCGTCGTGTCGCACCAGCCCGGCGCAGCGCATTACGTCGTCGACGCCGGTGCACTGTCGCTCTCGAAGGATCTGGGACCCACGCATCTGGGACTCGGGACGGCGTTCGGCGCGGTGAAGGATCATCCGGAGCTCACGGTCGCGTCCGTGTCGCAGGAGCACGGTGTGATCCGCGCCGCGGCCTCCGCGGCGATCGAAGGAAAGTTCAAGGTCGGGCAGCAGGTCGAGATCGTGCCCAACCACTCCTGCCTGACGGAGGCGCACTTCGACGAATACGTGGTGCTCGAAGGAGGTCGGGTTATGGATCGCTGGCATATCGAGCGTGGACGATGAAACTCCAGCTCCGGCATTTCTTCGTGGCGCTGCTGCCGCTGCTGTTCGGTCTCGGAGCAAGTTGGGGGTTCGCCTTCTCGCAAAACACATGCGGGCGACTGGTGGGGCCGATCTTCGCCCCCAAATGCCACTGGATTCAGCTCGAGTATCAGATCGGCTTTCAAATGGCGGGAACGCTACTGGGTTGTCTCATCGCGGCGGTGCTGGGCGCCTCGCTGGAGCGGCGCAGCCGCCGTGCCGAACGTGCTCAACTCAACCAGGGAGTGTCCACATGAAAGCGGTACTCACGCCGGTGCTCGTGCTAGGCCTTGTTGGATCGCTCGCCGCACAGGATTCGACCGCTCGCCCCGCGGCTCCGCCCGCCCCCGCACCCGCCCCTGCAAGCACGGCGAACGTTGAAGCGGTGCTGGCGCGGACGCTGGTCGACCGTGCCCCGCAGGATACCGGAACCGCCTTCTCCGACAGCGTCGGCACCCTCGTGCTGTGGATGCGCGTGACCGGCGGCAATGGACAGACGCTGCATCACGTGTGGTTTCACGGCGGCGACCAGGTCGGCGATGTGCCGCTGATGATCGGCGGATCGCCGTGGAGGACGTGGAGCCGCAAGACGATTCCCGCGGACGCCACAGGGGCGTGGCACGTCGAGATTCGGGATGAGGCCAAAGGCTAGGTAACAGACGCACCGCGGGGTTCGGTTACTAGTCAACGGGACAACCCTCGCTCGGGTTGTCCCGTTGACGTTGGACTGATGACCGCTGTGCGTCTGCTGCCCAGTTTTTGCATGTCCCCGTTTTTCGGTGTTATTGTAGGCCCTCATGGATCTCGTGGAACAGATCGTGGCCAACCTGGAAGTGGAGGCAGGCCAGGCCGAGAAGGGCATCGGCGCCATTCTGATGGCGATGCGGATGGTGGTGGACAAGCCGACGTTCGAGAAGGTCCGCGCCGCGGTCCCGAACCTCGAGAGCTACATGGGGCGCGCGTTGATGAGCGGCGCACGGACCGGCGAAATGATCGGGGTCGCGGGACCCGCCGCCCTGTTGGCGGGGCTCTCCGCGGCGGGCTTTCGTAAGGAAGATGTGCCGCGGCTGGGCCGGATCGTGCTCGAGCATATCCGCCCGACGGTCGGCAACGAGGCGATCGAGAAGTTCCTGGCCGGGGCGCCCGCCCTGAAGGGCTAGCGACTTTCTACAGACCCATCCGTTTCACCAGCGCCGCGAACCGCGGCTCCGTCCGCAGCGGATCAAAGATCGGATTCACGTTGACGTACGCGAGCCAACCGCGACGTTCGTCGTAGGCACGCTCCGACCAGTCGAGCGCCTCAGCGAGATTGCCTAACCCGACGTGCAGGATCGCGAACGCGACCGGCGACACGTACCCCTGGCCGGCTGCAGCCTCGAGCTCGCGCAGCAGCTCGCGGGCTTCGTCCGGTCGTCCGGATCGGGCCAGCAACCATCCGAGCGTGGCTTTGGAGTAGGCGGCCGCCCCCTCGAGCGTCAGCGCCTCGCGCAGCACCCGCTCCGCCTCGGCGACGTCGCCCTGGAGCGCCAGCGTGCTCCCCAGCATGCGATAGCTTTCCACCGCCATCGGATTCATCTCGATGGCGCGCGACAGGTGCTCGCGGGCCTGGTCGAAGCGACGCGCATAGTAGTAGACCCATCCTACGGCTCGCCGGACGGACACGGACGCGGGATCCAGCTCGAGCGCCGTGTGGCCTTCCAGCAACGCCGCGTCATGCTGCCCGCGCGCTGCCAGCAGGAATGAAAACCACTGATGCGCGCTCGCATAGCGGGGATTGAGCTCGATGGCCCGGCGAAACTCGCGCTCCGCTTCATCCCATTGCCAGTCGTAAATGAACAACGCCCACGCGAGCGACGCGTGCGCGGTGGGCACGGATTCGTCGAGCGCGAGCGCCTTACGGGCGTATTCTTTGGCGCGCTGGTACGCCTCGTGGACGGGGATCGCCCGGTAGTCCACGTCGAGCGAATACGAGTCCGACAACCCGGCATACGCGGGAGCGTAGGCAGGATCCTCCGCGATCGCCCGCTCGAAGTAGTGGATCGCCGCGGCGACTCCCTCCTGGGTCCGCTTGTTCCACTCGTAGCGGCCCTTCAGGTAGAGGCCATAGGCCTGGATGTTTTCGGTATACCGCCGTGCGACGTGCTCGGACACGTCGGCGAACATCGTGGCGCGCAGTGTATTGACGATGGTCGCGGCAATCTCGTCCTGGATCGCGAAGACGTCCACGAGCTGGCGATCGTAGCGCTGCGACCAGAGGAGCCGGCCGTCGTCGGTGGACGTGAGTTGCGCCGTGATCCGCAGCCGATCTCCCGCCTTCCGCACCGTGCCCTCCAGGACGACGGACGTGCCGAGCAGGGCGCCAACGGCGCGCACGTCCAGTGGCTTCCCTTTGAGCGCGAACACGGAGGTCCGCGAGGAGACCCGCAAGCCGGAGATTTTCGCGAGAGCGTCGATCAGCTCGTCCGTGATGCCATCGCTCAGGTACTCGTTGTCGACGTCCGGACTGGCATTGACGAACGGCAGCACCGCGATGGAGCGGGTCGCCGCGGGGCTGCGCGGCGCGCCGCCGCCGGTGGGCGCCACCAGCGCAGCGATGAACTCGGCGGCGCTGGCCGTGCGCTGCACGGGATCCTTCTCCAGCGCCCGAGCGATCGCGCGCTCGACGGACGTGGGTACCTCGGGTCGGAAGCCGCGCAGCGGACGATGGACCGCCGTGACCTGCTTCGCCATCACCGCACGCGCACCCGAGCCGCGGAACGGTGGCTCTCCGGCGAGCGTCTCGTACACGACGCAGGCGAGACTGTAGACGTCGCTGGCCGGGCCGAGCTCCGGCTCACCGCTCGCCTGCTCGGGGCTCATGTATTCCGGCGTACCGACCGCGAATCCGACTTCGGTCACCATCGCGGCGTCTGTGTCCGCGTCCGCTTCGGCGTCGCAGCAGGCCCGGGCCACGCCGAAGTCGGCCAGGACGGCGTGCCCGTCGGCGAACAGGATATTCTCCGGCTTCACATCGCGATGGACGAATCCGTTGCGGTGCGCGAAGTCGAGACCGGCCCCGATCTCCTGAGCGATGCGCAGCGCGTCCTTCAGCGGCAGCTGGCGCTCGTCCAGCAGCCGATCGCGCAGCGATCCGCCCGGGACGTGCGGCTGCACGTAGTAGAGCAGTCCGCCGGCTTCGCCGGAGTCGATCAGGGGCACGATGTGCGGATGGGACAGCCGGGCGGCGATCTCGATCTCGCGCAAAAACCGTTCGGTGCCGAGCGCCGCCGTGATCTCGGGCCGCAGCACCTTGATGGCGACCTTCCGGCCGTGCTTCTTTTCTTCGGCCAGGTAGACCGTCGCCATGCCGCCGCGACCCAGCTCCCGCTCGACCGTGTACCGATCGGCAAGCGCCGTGGCGACGGGCGACGGAGGAAGCCCCGGAGTCGGCACGGAGCGCGACGTCACGGGCTCAGCGGCGACCGGCTCAATCCGGTGCCGCGCGTTTTCCAGCCCAGCGCGAGTAACAACAGCACCGCGCCGGCGGTGATCCCCATGTCGGCTACGTTGAACGTCCAAAAGCGCACATGGGAAACGCCGACATCGATGAAGTCCACGACGCCCGCCGACAGGACAAACCGGCGCGAGTCGCCTCCGAGCGGCAGGCCCATCGCGGCGTTCGTGTTGTAGGACAGCGTGAAGCGGACGACCTCGCCGACGACCGGCCGCGGCTCGCCGACGGCCAGGCGGTGCTCCGCCGCGCGCTTGGTCGCACAATCGGTGAGCAGGAGCGCGACGGCGAGCGGCCAGAACCAGCGCACCTTGCTCGTCACGCGACGCCCATGGCGTGGATGGCCCAGCGCGTCAGCATGATCCCCAGGGCCAGCAGTCCCAGCACCAACGCCAGCACGCCACACATCACGAGCAAGACGAACGAGCGGTCGGCGCGAGCCGCCCGCGCCGGCGCCGCCAGATGCCGCTCCAACAGGGCCACGTTCCGCAGATTGGCTTTCCATGCAAAGTCAAAGATATCGCCGAGGAACGGCACGGCGCCGCCGAGCGCGTCGAGCGCGACGTTGCCGGCGATCCGCATCACCGTGGCGCGCGAAGCGCCCAGACGCATTGCCTCAACCAGGATCCAGCCGGCGAGCACCACGCCAGCGGCATCACCCGCGCCAGGAATCAATCCGAGGATGGGATCGAGACCAAATCGCAGGTTCGTGCCAGGAATGCGAATCCCGGCGTCCAGCCAATGCGCGAATCTCGCAACCGCGGCGAGCCGAGGAGAGGGATCGAGAGGGGGCAGCGAATCGATCCCTAGTTGGATCCTGTCGAATCGGTGTACGGGAGAACGCGCGTCAGAATCATGGGAATCCTCCGAGAGTGTCTATATGGATACGCGCGCGGCGGGAAAGATGTTCGCGGGAGAAACTGCCTACTGGGGCGGGAGGACTCGAACCTCCAACTTCCCGGTTAACAGCCGGGCGGTCTGCCAGTTGACCTACACCCCAATTGAACAGACACCGAGACGCCGAGAGGCCTAGACGCCGAGGAAAACCAAACAAAACACGATAGATTTGCGGTGTCAATGAACATCGTTGCCGCGACACCGGCTGACCTGCCGGACATCTTGGCCCTGCTCAAAGCGAGCGCGCTGCCGGTCGCTGGAATCGAGCAACACGTCGAGACAACTCTCATCGCGCGCGACCACCAGAAGATAGTCGGGTGCGCGTCGGTGGAAGTGTACGATCAGGCCGGGTTGCTGCGGTCTGTGGCGGTCGAGGCAGAGCGACGCGGCGAGGGTCTGGGCGAACGGTTGACGAAAGCAGCGCTCGAGCTGGCACGGAAACGGGGCGTCCGCGACATCTACCTGCTGACGACGACCGCCAGCGACTTCTTTCCGCGCTTCGGCTTCACGGCGATTCCGCGGGCCGAGCTCCATCCGGCGCTGGAACAATCCGAGGAGCTGCGGGGCGCGTGCCCCGCGAGCGCCCTCGCCATGCGCGCCGCGCTCAACCCGTGAAGCAGGTCGTCATCCCACGGCGCGGACCGCCGGAGGTGCTGGAGGTCCGCGAAGCACCCGATCCCGTTGCGCAGCCGGGGACTGTGCGGGTCCGAGTCCGGGCCGCCGGAATCAACTTCTCCGATCTCCTGGCCCGGCAGGGCTTGTATCCTGACGCACCCAAGCTGCCGTGCACGGTTGGTTACGAAGTCGCTGGGGTGGTGGATGTCGTCGGCGCTGGCGTTACCACGCCGCGCGTCGGCGACCGCGTGATCGCGAGCACGCGGTTCGGCGGGCAGAGTGAGCTCGTCGTCGTTTCTCCCAGCTCTGTCTTTCCGCTCCCCGAACCGTGGTCGTTCGAACAGGGCGCCGCGTTTCCCGTCGTTTATCTCACCGCACACCACATGTTGGTCCGCGTGGCCGCCGTGCAACGGGGCGAGTCCGTGCTGGTCCACGCCGCCGCGGGCGGGGTCGGTCTGGCCGTCGCGGAACTCGGGCGCATCCTCGGGTTGCGCGTCATCGGGCTTGCGTCCCCGGCCAAGCACGCCGCGCTGCGCGAGTACGGAGTCGAGCCGCTCGACAGCCGCGACCCGCGCTGGTTCGAGCACGCACGCCGGTTACTGCCTCGCGGGATCGATGTCGTCCTCGATGCAGTCGGGGGAAACTCCTGGCGCAAGGGGTATGAGCTGCTCGCGCCCGCCGGCCGCCTCGTCTGTTACGGCGCGTCAGCACTGGCGCAGGGAAGTACGAGAAACCTCGTCAGCATCCTGTGGCACCTGATCCGGTTTCCGCGCTTCGGACCACTGGCCTTGATGAATGACAACAGGGCGGTCGCGGGCGTGAACCTCGGACACCTCTGGTCCGAGGCGGCGCTCCTGGCCCCACAAATCGAAACCCTGCTGCGCTACGCCGGCGAGGGGAAGATCACGCCGCGCGTGGACCGGACGTTCTCGTTTGCCGAGGCGGCAGAGGCCCATCGCTACATCCACGAGCGCCGCAACATCGGGAAGGTGTTGCTGACGCCCTAGCCCATCAGGAGACGAAGATGCGGATTCGAGTCGTGCCACTCATCGTCGCGCTGGATGCGCATACTCGAGCGCGAGGGTGTCGAGGCGGCGCTCGCCCATGACTGAGGTTCCCCCCTGGCTCGCGAGTGGCGTGATCGCGGTCGTTCGGCTGCCCGAAGCGACCGGTCTTCGCGGCGTCGCCGCCGCGCTCGCGGCCGGGGGCGTGACGGCCGTGGAGATCACGCTGACGACGCCGGGCGCGCTCGAGGCGATCGCCGGGCTCGCGTCGGACCCGGAACTCAAGGGATGCCTGATCGGAGCGGGGACAGTGCTCGACGTGAAGGCCGCCCGCGACGTCATCGCTCGCGGAGCGCGTTTCGTGGTGAGCCCCGCGTTCGATCGCTTCGCCGTTCGCTACTGTCGCGACCACCACGTCCCGTGTTTGCCCGGGGCGTTTTCACCGACGGAGCTGCTCGAGGCGTGGCGCGCCGGCGCAACGGCGGTCAAGCTGTTCCCGGCGTCGACCGTCGGCCCCCGGTACCTGCAGGAGGTGCTCGCGCCCCTGCCTTTCCTGCGCGTGGTTCCTTCGGGAGGTGTGTCGCTCGAGAACGCCGGCGAGTGGATCCGGGCGGGCGCGGCCGCGGTGAGCGTGGGCGGCGCGCTGGTCACCGCGGCGCTCGTCCGTGACGCGGCTTGGCCCGAACTGACACGCCGAGCCCGCGCCCTGGTGGACGCCGTGGCGGCCGCCCGGCCGTGAACGCGACTGCGCGAGTCGTCACGTTCGGCGAGATGCTGCTCCGGCTCAGCCCGCCGGGGGAGCAGCGGCTGTTCGAGTCGCCGGAGCTGCACACGTTTTTCGGAGGTGCGGAGGCGAACGTTGCGGTTGCGTTGAGCCACCTGGGTCTCACGGCAGACTACGTGACCCGTCTTCCCGAAGGCCCGCTCGGCGATGCGGCGCTCGACGCGCTGCGGCGCGAAGGCGTCGGGATCGAGTGGATCCTGCGCGGTGGCGCGCGGATGGGGCTCTACTTCGTCGAGCCGGGCGCTGACTTGCGGGAGATGCGCGTCGTGTACGACCGCGCCGGCTCGGCGCTCGCCCAAATCGATCCCTCCGAGATCGACTGGGCGCCGGTGCTGGCGGGGGCGGCGTGGTTTCACTCCACCGGGATCACGCCCGCGCTGGGGAACGGGCCGGCCGCGACGCTGGCCCGCGGCATTGCGTCCGCCCGCGCCGAACACGTGCCGGTCAGCTTCGACCTGAACTACCGGGAAGCGTTGTGGCGAGGGCGGGACCCGCGCGGATTGATCGAGCCCCTCGTGGGACAGGCGGACGTCTTGATCGGCAACCGTGACGCGGTGCGCGCCCTGCTCGGCGTCGAGGCGACCGGCGACGACCTTGGACCGCTCCTTACCGAGCGCTACGGGAGTCGCGTCGTCGCGATCACACAGCGGGAGATCCTGGGCGCGCGCGAGCACGCGTGGAGCGCCACGCTGTACGACGCCGCGACCGGCTCGCTCGCGTCGAGCCGGCGCCACGTCGTGCGCGTGGTGGATCGCGTCGGGGGAGGCGACAGCTTCGCGGCGGGCTTGATCGCGGCGCTGCTTGGGAAGCAGGCGTCTGCCGACGCTCTAGAATTCGCGGTCGCCGCCGGCGCCCTCAAGCTCGCCGTGCCGGGAGATTTCGGCCGCGCGACAACCGCGGACGTTGAGCGGCTGGTGCGTCAATGTACGTGACGTTCCGGTGGTTCGGACCCACCGATCCAGTCCCGCTCGCGCACATCCGGCAGATCCCCGGCGTGAAGGGAGTGGTGAGTGCGCTGTACGACGTGCCCGTGGGGGACGCCTGGCCCCGGGCGCGGCTCGAGCGGCTCGGTGCGGATATCGACGCCGCGGGCCTCAAGCTCGCGGTCGTCGAGAGCATCCCCGTGCACGAGGACATCAAGCTCGGAAGGCCGACGCGGGACCGCCTGATCGCGAACTACTGCGAAAGCGTCCGCACCATGGGTGAGCTCGGCGTGCAGGTGCTGTGTTACAACTTCATGCCTGTGTTCGACTGGATGCGCACCGATCTCGCAATGCCGATGCCCGACGGATCGACCGCGCTTGCCTACGACGACAGGGCGCTCGCCCGCATCGACGTGCGCCGGGGGACCGGGGATCTTCCCGGCTGGGCTGCGACCTATGATGCAAGCGAGCTACGCGGGCTGCTCGAGGCGTATCGCGGGGTGCACGCGGAACGGCTGTGGGATCATCTCGCCTACTTCCTCGAGCGCGTCGTCCCCGTCGCAGAGGAGGCGGGCGTGCGAATGGCGATCCACCCCGACGATCCACCCTGGCCCATCTTTGGACTGCCGCGGATCATCTGTCGCGGGAGGGACTTGGAGCGACTCCTGAAGCTCGTGGACCGCCCCGCCAACGGCGTGACGTTCTGCACGGGCTCGCTCGGCGCCCTCCCGGAGAACGACCTGCCCGCGATGGTGCGGCAGCTCGGCGCCCGCATCCACTTTGCGCACTGCCGTAACGTCCGCATCACGGGCGAGCGGAAGTTCCACGAGACGCCGCATCCCTCCGCCTGCGGCGGTGTGGATCTGGGAGAGGTGTTGCGCGCACTACGCGACACGGGATTCACCGGCCCGATGCGTCCCGATCACGGCCGGATGATCTGGGGCGAGCGGGGCCGCCCCGGCTACGGGCTCTACGATCGCGCGCTCGGCGCGATGTATTTGCAGGGACTGTGGGAGGGGCTTTCGAATGATCAATGAACAATGATCAATGTCCAATGATCATTGATCATTGATCATTGATCATTCGCCTCGCGCATCGCGCAGATACCCACTAGCAACGGTGGCATACTGCGCGATGGCGCGCTCCGGCTCCTCGATGTCCGCGTGCCACCGCTTCTCCCACTCGAAACTATAGAACCCGCGGTAGCCGATCTTCGCGAGCGCCGCGATCTGCCGCTTCACGGGCACATCACCTGTCCCGGTGAGGACGTAGCGCCGGTCGTTGCCGGCGGCGACGGAATCCTTGAGATGCGTGTGCCGGATGTAGCGCCCCAGCTGCCGCACCGTGTCTTCGGGCGGCTCCTTGCCGGACACGAACGTATGATGCGCGTCCCAGAGCAGCGCCACGTTCGGTGAGTCGGCGCGCTGGAGGAGCTCGAGCAGCGACGGCGAGTCGGTGAAGTCGCCGTGCGATTCGATGATCACCGTGACCCCCTTGCCCTTCGCGTAGTCGCCGAGCTCGCGCAACGCGCCGGCGATGTGGGCGAGCATCTCATCGCGCGGCACATCCTTCACGTACTCGTTGCCGAACACGCGCACATAGGGGGCGCCCAGCGCCTGGGCCAGATCGATGAAGCGCCGCGCCTCGTCGAGCTGCGCGGCGTGTTTGACCGGGTCCATATCGTGCATCTGCGCCGACGCGCCGAGGCAGGACACGGAGAGCCCGTGCGCGGCAAGCTGTCGTTTGACGTCCCCGATATGCTCGGGCGCAAGCTCCGGCACCTTGGTGAGATCCATGGTCGTCAGGATCCCGCGCAGCTCGATCGACGCGAACTGATGCTCGGCAGCGAAGTCCAGAATCCGCGGCCAGGGCCAGGTCGGGCAGCCGAGGGTGGAGAACCCGAGAGGCAGCCTCTTCGGCGCCTGCCAAGGCAACAGCAGCGCGGCGGTTGTTCCGACGAACTCCCTGCGAGTAGTCATGGAGTCAAGAGATCCCGGGACATTGGTTTTCCCGTGCCCTGAAGGGCCGGCTCGGCAAGGGCGCGCGTCCTGAAGGACGCATCGAGCCCTTCCAGGGCTCGCGTAGTGGCCGAGCCGGCGCTTCAGCGCACGGATTTCAAACATGAAATTACATTCTAGCTCACCGTGGCGCTCGACCCCCCAGTCCCCAATCCCCAGCCCCTAGCCCCCAGCTACCGCTGGACCATCTGCGCCCTGTTGTTCGTCGTTACCACAATCAATTACATGGATCGCCAAGTCCTGAGCATCCTCGCGCCAACGTTGCAGCGAGAGCTCGTCTGGTCAGAGTCGCAGTACGCCGCCGTGGTCTACTCGTTCACGCTGGTGTACGCCTTCGGCTTCCTGATCGCCGGGCGCTGGCTCGACCGCGTGGGCGTGCGCCGCGGCTTTGCCACGGCGGTCGTCGTGTGGAGCCTGGCGGCGATCGGCCATGCGCTCGCCCGCACCACGGCCGCCTTCTCGGCCGCGCGCGCGCTGCTCGGCCTCGGCGAGTCGGCCAACTTTCCGGGCGCCATCAAAAGCGTGGGGGAATGGTTCCCCAAGGACGAGCGCGCCCTGGCCACCGGCATCTTCAACGCCGGCACCAACACCGGCGCGATCCTCACGCCGCTCATCGTGCCGTGGATCGCGCTGACATGGGGCTGGCGCTGGGCGTTTGTTGTCACGGGGTTGCTGGGTTTTTTGTGGCTGTTCCTCTGGTTGGCACTATACCGTCCCCCGGAGACCCCGGCCCCAGCCCCTAGCCTCGAGCCCCACGTTCCGTGGCTCCACCTGCTCCGCGTCCGTCAGACCTGGGCCATCGTCGCCGGCAAGTTCCTCGCCGACCCCGTGTGGTGGTTCTATCTGTACTGGCTGCCGAAATTCCTCGACGCGACCTACGGCATCAAGCTCGTGCAGGTCGCCCTTCCTCTTATTACGGTGTATGTAATCGCCGACGTGGGCTCCATCGGCGGTGGGTGGTTGTCGAGCGCTCTGCTCAAGCGCAACTGGACCGTGAACCGCGCGCGCAAGACGGCGATGCTGCTGATGGCGCTCGCGATCATGCCGACGGCGCTGGCGCCGCGCGTGGGAAGCCTGTGGGGCGCGGTGCTCATCGTCGCGCTTGCAGCCGCCGCGCACCAGGGCTGGTCGGCCAACGTCTATACGCTCGCGAGCGACATGTTCCCGCCGAGTGCCGTGGCGTCCGTCTCCGGCATCGGCGGCTTCGCCGGCGCGATGGGCGGGGTGCTGTTCCAGTGGCTCACCGGCCGGATCCTCGACGCAACCGGAGGCAACTACGCGTCGATCTTTGCCGTCTGCGGATTTGCTTACGTCACGGCCTGGACGATTATTCACTTCTTGGCGCCCAGGCTCGAGCCGGTGAGGTTGGGAAGCTCCGAGGGTTCCGTTTGAACCGTGCCATGAAGGGCTCGCGTAGTAGCCGAGCCGGCGCTTCAGCGCACGGATACACAACCACAACCGGTGGATCCTTTATGATCGCAACAGCCCTGATCCTCGCTCTGCTCCAAACCGGGACGCCAGTCCCCAGTCCCCACTCCCCGGTGCCCAACACTCTCATCCCCGCCGAGCGCACCGCAGGCTGGCGCTTGTTGTTCGACGGCCGCACCCTCGCCGGCTGGCGCGGCCTTGGCTACGACACCGTGCCCACGGCCCACTGGGTCGTGGTGAACGGCGCAATCAAGAAGATCGCGTCGGGCGACGTGCCGCGCGTGGCCGACGGGCGGCCGCTCGTCGGCGGCGACCTCATGACCGTGGATTCGTTCGCAGATTTCGAGCTGAGCTGGGAATGGAAAGTCACGCCGGGCGCGAACAGCGGCGTCAAATACAACGTATCCGAAGCCATGTCGATGGCCCAAGGCGGCGCGGGCACCGGCGGGGGCCCCACGCACTCGGCCCTGGGCTTCGAGTATCAGATCCTCGACGACGCGCGCCACGAGGACGGCAAGTTGCCGACCCACCGCGCCGCCGGGCTGTACGACCTGATCGCCCCCAACGCGCGCAAGGACTTGAGCCCCGTGGGCGAGTGGAACCGCTCGCGCATCGTGTTCCGCGGCAGCCACGGCGAGCACTGGCTCAACGGCCAGAAAGTCGTCGAGTTCGAGCTCGGCACCGCGCGCATGGACTCGTTGCTCGCCGCCAGCAAGTACAAGACGATCCCGGGGTTCGGACAAAAGCGCCGTGGGCACATCGTCTTGCAGGACCACGGGGACGAAGTCTATTTCCGAAGCATCAAAGTGAGGCCACTATGAAACGCCGTCGCTTCGTGAAGACCGTGTCCGGCGCTGCGCTCGGACTCATCGCGCCGCGTGTGCCGCTCTTCGCCAGGGGCTCGCCGAGCGAGAAGGTCGTCGTCTGCGTGATGGGCCTGAACGGCCGCGGGACCGTGCTGGCGAAAGTGTTCGCCAAGACGCCCAACGCCGAGGTCGCCGCGGTGTGCGACGTGGACGCTGCGGTGCTGGCCAAAGCCGCCGCCACCGTGAGTGAGACGCAGGGCAAACAGGTGAAGACCATCACCGATTTCCGCCGGGCGCTCGGCGACAAGTCCATCGATGCGCTCGTGATCGCGGCGCCCGATCACTGGCACGCGCCCGCCGCCATCCTCGCAATGTCGGCCGGCAAGCATGTCTACCTGGAAAAGCCGTGCGGGCACAACGCGCGTGAGGGCGAGCTGCTCGTTGAGGCGCAGCGCAAACACACCCGAGTCGTACAGATGGGCACCCAGCAGCGCTCGGCACCGCGCTCCATCGAGGTGCTGCAGGCGATTCGCGAGGGGCTCATCGGGAAGCCCTACCTGGCCCGCGCCTGGTACGCCAACACGAGGGGCACCATCGGGCGCGGCAAGCCCGCGCCGGTCCCCGGGATCCTCGACTACGAGTTGTGGCAGGGCCCGGCGCCTCACACCCCCTACCACGACAACGTGATCCACTACAACTGGCATTGGTTCCGCCGCTGGGGCACGGGCGAGATCTGCAACAACGGTACGCACGAGATCGACGTGTGCCGCTGGGCGTTGGGAGTGGACCGGTGCATCCGCGTGACGTCGACCGGCGGTCGCTATCACTTCGACGATGACTGGGAGTTCCCCGACACCCAGGAGGCCGTGTTCGAGTTCCCCGGCGGGAAGACAATCATCTGGGAGGGGCAGAGCTGCAACGGCCTTCTCACCTACGGGCGCTCGCGCGGTACCGCAATCCTCGGCACCACCGGGAGCGCGGTGATGGACCGCGACGGGTACGTCGTATACGACCTCAAGAATCAGGTCGTCAAGCAGTCTCTCGCGACGCAGGCGGGTGACGGTCTCAACATCAGCGCCGATGACGACATGACCCGCCTGCATATCGAGAACTTCGTGGACGCCATTCGCACCGGCGCGTCGCTCCGCCAGCCGATCGACGAGGGAGCGAAGAGCGTGCTGCTGTGCCATCTCGGCAACATCGCGCAGTGGACGGGTCGCGCGCTCCGCGTCGATCCCGCGACGGGCCGCATCCAGGGCGACGAGGCGGCGATGGCTTACTGGCAGCGGGAGTACGCGCCGGGCTGGACACCAACTGTCTAGGACCTGGGGCCTCGGGCTTGGGGGCTAGGGACTCGATTCTAAATCCGGATCGCTACTTTGACCCCGATCCGTCGATACGGCGGGTCGCGCGTGAGTTGTACGTCGAGACGCGGGACCTCCCGATCGTCTCACCCCATGGTCACGTCGACCCGCGCGTTCTCGCCGAGAATTCGCCGTTCCCCGAGCCGGCGTCGCTGATCGTTCAGGCCGACCACTACATCCTGCGGCTGCTGTACGCGCATGGCGTGCCACTCGAAGCGCTCGGCATCCCGCGCAAGGACGGTGCGCCGGTGGAGGCCGATCCGCGCCGCGTGTGGCGGTTGTTCGCCGACCACTACCACTTGTTCCGCGGCACACCGACCGGCGCCTGGGTCGACCATGAGTTGTGCGACGTGTTCGGCGTGCGCGAGCGGTTATCCGCCGAAACAGCGGCGCGTACCTACGACGCCATTTGCGAGAAGCTGCAGTCGTCCGAGTTCCGGCCGCGAGCCCTGTTCGAGCGGTTCGACATCGAGGTTCTCGCCACCACCGATGCAGCGACGGACTCGCTCGAGCACCATCGGGCGATCCGCGAATCGGGCTGGAACGGGCGCGTGATTCCCACGTTCCGGCCCGACGCGCTGTTTCGGATCGCCGCTCCCGGCTGGCTGGCGGAGCTGGACGCGCTGGGGGTCGGTGATTACGCCGGCTTCGTGCGCGCGCTCGCGGACCGACGCGCCTACTTCAAGACGTTCGGCGCCACAGCCACCGACCACGGAGTCCTCGAGCCCTACACGGCAACCGTTTCGGCCGAAGAGGCCGAGCGTCTGTTCCGCCGGGCGCGCGACGGCGGCGCGAGCGCCGAGGACGAGCGGCGCTTCACGGCTCACCTCCTGATGGAGATGGCGCGCCTGTCGCTCGACGACGGCCTGGTCATGCAGATCCACGCGGGTGCGCTGCGTGACCACAACCGACTCGTGTTCGAGCGATTCGGTCCCGATCGGGGCGGCGACATCCCGGTCGCCACCGAGTTCACCCGCAACCTGCGGCCCCTGCTGAACGCGTACGGCAACGACCCGCGGCTGACGCTGGTCCTGTTCACGCTGGACGAGTCCACGTACAGCCGGGAGTTAGCGCCGCTCGCCGGGCACTATCCGGCGGTGCGGCTCGGTCCGCCGTGGTGGTTCTTCGATTCGATGGAAGGGATGCGGCGGTTCCGCGAGCGGACGACCGAGACGGCCGGGATCTACAAGACGGCGGGGTTCAACGACGACACGCGGGCATTTTGCTCGATCCCGGCACGGCATGACCTGGCGCGCCGCATCGATGCCAACTACCTCGCCGGACTCGTCGCGCGCCACGTGATCGACCAGAGTGATGCGCGTGACTTGGCGCGCGCGCTCGCATACGATCTGGCGAAGCAGGCCTACCACCTCTGACCCAGCCTAGTACTTCAGACCTACTTTCTCCGCAAAGCTCTTCACCGCTTCCTGCTCCTCCGCACTGAGCTTCTCGGGCAGCGTGACGTGCGCTTCGACATACATGTCCCCACGTCGCCCGTTCTTTTCGATGCCATGACCCGGAATCCGGAACTTCTGTCCGTGCTGGGTCCCGGCCGGAATCCGTAGCACGACGCGCTTGTCGTCCAGCGTCTTGACCTTGATCCGCGAGCCGAGGAGCGCCTGCGCGAGGTTGATCGGGACGACGCCGATCAGATCGAGTCCTTCGCGACGGAAGAAGCGATCGACCGCGATGTGGACCTGGACGATGAGATCGCCGCGGCCTTTGGGTCCTTGATTCTTGAGCCGCAGACGCGCGCCCTCCTCGACCCCGGCCGGGATGTCGACGTTGATCCGTTTCTCGACGCGCAGCTCGCCACTGCCCTGACACGTGGGACAGCGCTGCGATGGTACGGTGCCCCTGCCCCGACAGACAGGACAGGGACGATTGACGGCGAACCCGCCCTGACCGAATGACACCGTGCCTCGCCCCTTGCACTCGGGGCAGGTGTTGACCGTCGCACCCTTCGCCGCGCCGCTTCCACCGCAAGTCGGACAAACCTCGGGCATCGCGAGTGTGATCGGCACCGACCCACCGAGCGCGGCGACGCGGAACGGAATCGTGACCTCGGTCTCGGTGTCCTCGGGCTCGGGTTCGCGACCTCCTCCCGCGCCGCGGCGGCCGAAGATGGACGAAAAGATGTCGCCCAGGCCCCCCAAGTCCGAAATGTCGAAATCCCCACTCTCCGGCGGAGCGCCGCGGCCGCGCCGTGTGCTGCCTCCGCTGCCGAAGCCGCCAGGACCCGCGAACGCACCGTACCGGCGCAACTGATCGTACTTCTTGCGCTTGTCGGCATCGCTCAGCACGTCGTGCGCTTCGTTGATCTCCTTGAAGCGCTCGGCGGCTTGCGGATTGTTGGGATTGCGGTCGGGATGGTGCTGCTTGGCCAGCCGCCGGAAAGCCTTCTTGATCTCGTCCGTCGTGGCGGTCTCAGCGACTCCCAACACCTGATAGTAGTCGCGCTGTGCTGCCATTACTGGCCCTGCCAGGTCAGTACCACGACACGGGCCGGCCGCAGCAACGTATCGCGCATCTTATAGCCTGGCTGCACCACCTGGCCTACGGTGTGGTCCTGCTCCGGTTTCGCAGCGGGCTGAGTGGTGACGGCCTCGTGCACGTTGGGATCGAAGGGCACGCCCGCCTGATCGATGCGCGTGACACCGGCGCTCTCGAGCTCCTTCCACACCTTGCGTTCGACGAGATCCACGCCGTCGTGCAATGTCTTGGAGTCGATGGCCGCAGGATCGATGTGCGCGAAACGGGACAAGTCGTCCAAGGCATCAGCCAACCGAGCCACCAGCTCCGCCTGCGCGCGCGCCCACACCTCGGCGCGCTCCTTCGTCGTCCGTTTCCGGAAGTTGTCGTACTCGGCGGCGAGTCGCAGATGCCGATCCTTCCATACGTCGATCTCGGACGCCTCGGGCGCCGGTGCGTCAGGCGCCGCAGCCTCAGGGGGCGGAGGCGGGGGCGGGGGCGGGGGCGGGGGCGGGGGCGGGGCGGCCCCCGCCGGCTCCTTCGGATCGGGAGCAAGAGGCGGCGCATGCGGCTGGCGCGGGTGATGTTTATGGGTCATAGATGGGAACTTTCGGTCTGGCAACAAGATACCCCGAGCCCCTTCGTCTGTGAAGCGCAGGATCCGTTCTCACGCCGCGCGATAGCCCGCAAGAAAGCGCAACAGCTCCTCGCGCACGTGGGGCGTGGTGAGCAAATCGTAGGGAAGCTCGGGATGCCATTGCACCGTCACGTGCGCGCCGAGATCGGCGGCGAAGCGGCGGGCGACGCTCGTGTCCGTTACCGCGTCTACACCGCCCAACTCGAACAGCAGTGGTCGCTCGATGCGCTGGGAGTCGGCAAGCACGGCGCGCCGTGCCCATTGCAGCTCGGCGCGGGCTCCTGCGGTCATGAATGCCGCGCCGCGGCCCGTTGGCAACGTGGGCCAGAGGTCGGCAAGCCTGGCGGCAAATCGTTTCCACGCGGCCGGCCGCACGCGCGTGGCGAGCCACGGACTGGCGATCACGGCAGCGGCCGGGGGCTCGCCAGGCTGCGTCTCGAGATAGCGGAGCACGACGAGCCCGCCGAAGCCGTCGCCCACGAGGACTTGCGGGACATCCTGGCGACGACGCACCGCACGACGCAACGCCTGCAAGTCGCCCAACAACTGACTGAAGCGCGAAAGATGCCCGCGTCGTCCGCCCGAGCGGCCGTGCCCGCGCTGGTCCAGAAAGTACGCCGCGAATCCCGCCTCTTTCAGCTGCGTCCCCAGCTCGGTGAACCGGTCGGCCCACCCAGCGGGTTCAGGATGCCAGTCGTGCAGGAAGAGTGCGGCCACGCCCGGGCGCGCCGGCTCGTACGCGTCGTAGACGAGCGGTGTGCCGTCAGGCGCGTTGATATGATTCACGGCAGAGTCGCGAGCAAGCGACGGAGCAAGTCGAGGGCGGCTTGAGCGGCTCGCGCGCGGATCTCCCCGCGATCGCCCGGAAACATCCGCTTGAGGGCGCGGGTGTGCGCCCCAAACCGCGCCGCGAGCCAGACGGTGCCGACCGGTTTCTCCGGTGTGCCGCCTGCAGGCCCGGCGATCCCGGTGATCGCAAGTGCGGCATCGACAGCGAATTGTCGCTGCACACCAGCCGCCATCGCGGTCACGACTTCTTCCGACACCGCACCGTGCTTGTCGAGCAGCTCCGGAGGAACATCCAGGGTGCCGCTCTTCACGATGTCGTCATAGGCGACGACGCCCCCAATGAAGACGGTCGACGCTCCTGGAACCGCCGTGATCCGGGCACCCAGCAAGCCGCCGGTGCACGATTCGGCAACGACGAGCCGGGCCTTGCGCGCGCGCAGCTGCTCCAGGACGACCGCGGCGAGGTCGATTCCATCTTCGCCGTAGGCGTGCTCCCCCGCGCGCTCGCGTAACTGCGCCGCCGCCGCCGCCAACCGGCGATCTGCTTCATCGTCACGCAGTGACCACGCCGTGACACGCAGTTCCACGCCGTCCGTCGAAGGCAGATATGCAAGGGTCAGCGGCGCGATCTCCTCCTCGATGGCGCCCACCCGCTCGGCGAGGGCGGATTCGGCGATGCCCGTCGTGCGCACCGACCGCGACCGCACCACGAGTCCCGCACCGCGTGCCGCGAGTCGCGGGAGCACTTCCTCGGCGAGCAGCCCACGCATTTCCGAGGGCACGCCGGGCAGCATCACGACGACCTGCCCCTCCGCTTCCACCCACAGGCCCGGTGCCGTGCCGCGCGGATTGGGCAGCACCGTCGCGCCCTCCGGCACTTCGGCCTGCGTCCGGTTCACGGCGGGCATCGGGCGGCCGAGTCGCCGAAACCGGTCCTCGAGCGACCGCAACACGGTGTCGTCCAGTGCCAGCGCTTTCCCGAACAGGGCGGCGACTTCGCGCTTCGTGATGTCGTCCCGGGTGGGACCGAGGCCGCCCGTCGTGATCACGAATCCGGTGCGCACGAGGGCGTCGGTGACCGCGGCGCGAATCGCCTCCGGCCGATCGGCGACCGCGCTGTGCCGCACGACTTCGACCCCCGCCGCGGCGAGCGCCCGCCCCAGCTCGGCGGCGTTCGTGTCGAGAATCTGGCCCAGCAGCAGCTCGGTGCCGATCGTGACGACCTCGAGCTTCACTTGCCGACTTTGAGAAGTGCCCGGTAACGGTAGAGGTAGACGAGGAGGGAGTATACGGTCAAGACGATCGCGCCTGCGAGCGTGATCGCGACGAACCAGCCGTGGAACTGATCCCAGAAGTTGCGGAAGTCCCCGGCGAGGTGCATCTGCGCGATCGCATCCTTCCAGGCGAACCACGCGATCGTCGCGCCGATAAAGATGTTCTGCGACACGGCCTTCAGCTTGCCGGCGCCAATCGCGGGAATCACGATCCCGCGGCGCTTGGCGAAAAAGCGGAACGCGGTGATGAGCACCTCGCGCCCCACCAGCAGGAGCGCGACCCAGACCGGCAGGCTCCCCCACCACGGGATCGCGTAGTCGACCTTGTCGCGCGCCAGAATGACCGGATGGCGGGTCATCCAGAAGATCGGAACCAGGGTCGCAAACAGCAGCAGCTTGTCGGCGATGGGATCGAGCAGCATCCCCAGCTCGCTGATGGTGCCGTAGCGGCGCGCCAGATAGCCGTCCACGAGATCCGAGAACGCGGCGATCAGGAACACGACGAACGCGATGACCTTGGGCCAGTAGCCGGAGATGAACGGCAACAGGGCGATCACTGGCGTGAGGCAAATGCGAGCCAGCGTGATGATGTTGGGCAGGGTCCAGCGCATCGAAACGACTGTTAGCTCAGCGTTTTGAGTACTAGTTTGCTGACTGCCTTCAGGGTGTCAAATACGCCGTCGCCCCGCACCGCCACCGCCTCGTGATACGCCGCGCGCCCGACCCACTCGGGGCCGACCTTCTCGACGAGGTTCTCGCCCGGGTGGGACGGATCGGGCGTCTGCTTCTGCCGCGCGCCATCCTCGATCGGCCAGCCCGGGTTGAGCGAAGCCTGCAGGTCCTTGATCGGCGCGGCATTCGGGAGGTCCCGCTTGTTGTATTGAATCACGAACGGGATCCTCGTCAAATCGTACCCGTATTCTGCCATGTTGTCGTACAGGTTCTGCATCGACTCGACGTTCGCTTCCATGCGCTCGATCTGACTGTCGGCGACGAACACGATGCCGTCCACGCCTTTGAGGATGAGCTTGCGGCTCGCGTTGTAGTAGACCTGGCCGGGGACAGTGTACAGGTGGAAGCGGGTCTTGAAGCCACGAATGGTGCCGAGATCGACCGGGAGAAAATCGAAGAACAGGGTACGCTCGGTTTCGGTCGCGAGCGAGATCATCTTGCCGCGTGTATTGGGCGAGACCTTCCCGTAGATGTGCTCCAGGTTGGTCGTCTTCCCTCCGAGGCCCGGTCCGTAGTAGACGAGCTTGCAGTTGATCTCGCGGGACGCGTAGTTGATCATCGACATGGGCGCGTCCCTTTAACCGAAGAGTTTGTCAATTTCGTCTTCCGCACCTTCGAGCAGGCCTTTTTGTTGAGCCTGACCGGTCCCGACACGATTGAACATCTCCTCGAAGACTTTGTTGAGCTCTCCCACCACTGATTTGGCCTTGAGCTTGACGAGACCCAGGGTTGCGCGTTGATCGAACAACACGACGAGAATGACCCGCTTGGCGACGTCGGCGAGGTACATCGACTCGCGCTCGCCCTGGTGCACGAGCGAGGCGAACTCCGCTTCGCCGATCATTTTCGCGAGCTGATCGTTGGCGCTGAAGTCGGCGGCGGTGAGCGAGGCAAAGGCGGTTGGATCGAACTGCGGCGTTTCTCCGACGGTGGCGACGAGCTGGCCGTTGCGATCGACGAGCAGCGCACAGCGGGCGTTCGAGTCACGCAGGAACGCCTGCAGGTGCTTCTGGATTTGCTTGAAATCGTTCTCGTTGAAAGACCAGCTTGCGGCCCCGGCCATGCGCCTCCTAGTGGGTCAGTCGGTCTCCGACATCTCGCGCCGTGCCGCCAGCGCCTGGGCGATCGTCACCGCGTCAGCGTACTCGAGATCGCCACCCACCGGCAGACCCCGCGCGATCCGCGTGACGCGCACCCCGGTCGGCTTCAGGATCTGCTGGAGGTATGTGGCGGTCGCCTCTCCCTCCATCGAGGGATTGGTGGCGACGATGACCTCCCGCACCTCGGAGCCGTTCTGCAACCGCCCGAGCAACCGATCAAGATGCAGCTCGTCCGGCCCGACGCCATCCAGGGGCGAAATCCGGCCTCCCAGGACGTGATAGCGGCCGCGATAACGGCCGGCCCGCTCGATCGCCGCAACGTCGCCCGATTCCTCGACCACGCACAACAAGGCCGCATCGCGCCGCGGGTCGCGGCAAATCGGGCATGGATCCTCATCCGAGAGGTTGCCGCATGCCCCGCACGCCATGACCGTTCCACGGACCCGCCGGATGGCATCCGCCAACCGTTCCGCGGCTTCCGCGGGCTGCTTCAACAAATGGAACGTGAGCCGTTGGGCGGTCTTACGCCCGATGCCGGGGAGCTTCGCGAGCTCCGCCACGAGCTCCTCGATGGCGGACACGGGGGCCCGGGGCGGCGCCTAGAGCGGCAACTGGAATGGGAACGGCAGACCCGACGCCAGCTTCCGCACCTCGGCTTGATACAGCTCGGCTGCGCGCTTCTGCGCCTCCGCCACTGCGGCCAGCACGAGATCTTCGAGCATCTCGACATCCCCCTGGGCAATCGCCTGAGGATCGATCTTGATGCCGCGAATGTGCCCCCGACCGTCGACCGTGGCCTGGACCATCCCGCCACCGGCCGATACCGTCAAAGTCTGCTGCGCCAGCTGAGTCTGGATCTCAGTCAACCGCCCCTGCATCTGCTGGGAGAGCTGGAGCAGGCTAGATAAATCCGCCATACGTCGAAAGTTACCCCTCGTGGCACTGTTGGCAAGCTATTCGAGCAACTCTAAATCTAATGCGTCTACGGCGGCGCTCAGCGTGGGGTCCTTGGCCCGGAGACTCTTCAGTCGCTCGGCGTTCGCTCCCTCCGGAGTCATCCGCTCCGAACCGCCTGCACCACCCGCCGCAAGCTTCACCCGCGGCGCTTCGCTGATATAGGTCCCTAACGCCTGCGCGATGGTCTCGCGTTGCCGTTCGAGTCCTTCCGCGTGCACCGCGTTGCCGGGACGCAGCGTCACGGTGCGGCCTTCGACCGCGACGACCTCGGCTTCCGCGAGGAGACTGCCGAGCAGCGGCGTTTTTCCGCGCGCGTCGCCGACGACTTTGGCCCAGACCGCGCGCACGTTGTCCAAGGTCGGTTCTAACTTTTTACCGACGGGCGGCGAGAGCGGCGGCGGCGAGGGGGCGGCGCGTTGAGGCGGCGGCGAAGGGGCGGCGGGTGAAGGCGGCGGCACCGCTGTCTGCCCGCCTTTCAGCGCGTCCAGCACTTCGGACAGCTCCACCGTGCGATCCGCCATCGCCCATCTGAGCAGCAAGACTTCGACCAGCAGTCGCGTATTCGCGCTCCGGCTGAGCCGCTCCTCGGATTCGCCGAGGATCGTGAGGAGCCGGACGACGTCGGCGGGCGGGAGCTGCGGCGCGTACTCGCGCACCACCGCCATCAGCCCTTCGGTGAGTCCCTCGGGCTGGCCGCCGACGCCCACGAGCAGCAACGCGCGCAGCGTTTCACCGGCGCCGTTCACGAACTCGCCGAGGTCAGCGCCCGCCTCGAGCAGTCGCTCGACGAGGGGGAAGACGCCCGCGGGATCGCGCTCGACGATGGATCGCAGCATGCCGGCGTACAGCTCGTCGGGAATCAGACCCAACACCTCGCGCACGCGCGCCGCCGTGACCGGGCCCTCGCCGAACGACAATACCTGATCGAGCAGCGACAGCGCGTCGCGCATCCCGCCGTTCGCGCTCTTGGCGATGAGATGCAGCGCGTCGTCCTCGATCTGCAGCTGCTCGGCCTGCGCGACCTCCTTCAGCCGGGCGACGATCGCGTGCGGGCCGATGCGGCGGAAATCGAAGCGCTGCAGCCGGGACAGAATCGGCGCCGCGGTGTTGGCGATCTTCTGCGGCTCGGTCGTCGCGAACACGAACACGACGCGGGGAGGCGGCTCCTCGAGAATCTTGAGCAGCGCGTTCCACGCCTCGCGCGTGAGCATGTGCGCTTCGTCGACGATGTAGACCTTAGACCCCGCTTCGGTGCTCGCCGCGTACATCGCCCGCTCGCGCAAATCGCGCGCGTCGTCCACGCCGCGGTTCGACGCGGCGTCGAGCTCGACGACATCGAGGTTGGCCGCGCCGGTCCAGATCCGCCTGCAGGCATCACACTCGCCACACGGCTCGCCGGTGGCGCTTCCGCTGCGGCGCTCGCAGTTCAAGGCCATCGCCAGGATGCGGGCCGCGGTGGTCTTGCCGACCCCGCGCGGGCCGGCGAACAGGTAGCCGTGCGCGACGCGCCCCTGGCTCACGGCTCCACGCAACGCGGCGGCGACGTGGTCCTGGACGATGAGATCGGCGAACTGCTTCGGACGGTACTTGCGCGCCAATGCGATCATGGAGGAAATCTAGCGAGAATTGCGGCTTGCGGATTGCGGTTGCGGATTGGTGGGGAGTAGAATGCCCCAGGCACCCCGCAACGAATCCCGACATCGTTTAGCGCTGCTCCCTGCGGGGGCCTGACGCGGTTCACGAGCGGAAAGCCTGCGGACCTGGGGCGAGGGAAACTTACCCAGACCAATCCGCAGTCCGCAATCCGAAATCCGCAATCGGGCTTACGGACAGTCGACCTTTCCAGGCGCAGCGCGAGGTGGGACCGTAACCGTCAGGTATTGCCGCATGCCGTTGGCGATGACGGCGAGACTCGTCGTGCCCGGCTGATCGGGCTTGAGGGTCACCGTGCCGGCGGCGCTGTCTTGCGCCACGCCCAGCACGCGGAAGATCCGCGCGTCAGCGACCGCGGCACGCAAGCCGAGGAGCGGCGTGGGATTCGCGAATCCATCCTGCGCGGACACGCGCAACACCACGCTGGAATCGGGTCGAATCACGAAGTGGCCCCCCGCCGACAGGCTGGCCGAGCCGCACACCATCACCAGCTGCACCGCCGGTCCGGCGGCGACGTTGAACGCAACCTGTTTCTCGACGATGCCGATCGTCGCGATCACCGTCGCGGAGCCGACGCGCTCGCCCAACGTCACGCCCACGCGGACTTGCCCGGCGCCATCCGTCGGCGCGACGGCGGGCTGGATGCGGGCATTGATGCCGGTGAACGTCACCGCCTGACCCTGGACCGCGGCGCCAGCCGAATCGCGCGCCTCGAACACCAGCGCGCGGGGCAGCTGGGCTCCCACAGTGCCGCGCTGCCCACCCCCCGACACAAAGCCGCTGCGATCGACCGACACCCTGTCCAGAATGCGTTGCACCTGGATGACGGCTCGGGGCGGCGTGGGCGGAGCGGCCGGAGGCGCCGCGGCCCGCGCTCTCGGCGTCGTCCGCACCGATGTGACTCCCGGGCGCGGCGGCGCTCGCCGCCGCGCGCAATCGTCGACCGCGGCGAGCACCGACGCATCCGCGCCGAGCAGGCGAAGGTCGTTGCGATCGCGGTCGGTCGGTTGGAACGTCAGACAGTTGCGCCGCACGAGCTGCGTCAACTCGAGCGGCGACATCACCGCACCCGACAGCAGACGCACCAGATCGCTCTTGCGCAGCGCGGCCGCTCCCTGCAGCACGAGCACCGCGATGACCAGGGCGCTCAGGGCCGTGGGCATCCCGCACGCTCGAAGCCGCTCTCGACCGAGTCCACCGCCGCGTACATCGCCTGATCCTGCGCGGCACGACGCTGGTCGAAGGACGACATCCGCGCCCGCCGCTCCACGTTGTACGTGGACCACAGGTTCTCGACCGCCACGAGTCCGCTGGCCAGACCGCCGCAATCCATCCGTCCGCTGGCAAACAACGCCGCCCGATCCTGGAAATTGCGGACCGCGCGCGACAGGGAGTCCGTCAGACGATCGAACCGCGCGAAAGGCGATGGCGGTGCGACGGGCTGCGGCACGGGCGCGGGCACCGGTGCGGCGGCAGGCGGCGGCACCGCCGCAGGCGGTGTGGGGGGGGCAGTAGGGGCGGGGGGGGCAGTAGG